>Ga0222674_1000628_pt1 | contig 11397 bp, 16 predicted proteins | sample AntAcemetagen866_FD_179804 | JGI IMG/M metagenome (GOLD analysis project Ga0222674, IMG submission 179804) | Saline water microbial communities from Ace Lake, Antarctica - #866 | ecosystem: Environmental > Aquatic > Non-marine Saline and Alkaline > Saline | place: Antarctica: Ace Lake...
TATTTGTTCGTAAAATAAGGAATTTGCTAGTATTTGTCTACCCGAGTGTTGCGTTTCACCTATTCTAGTGTCTGATAGAAGGAGAACCCTTTAAACTTCCCGGACGGCTCGATCCGATTTGTTCCTAACCGCTTAAATAGTTGGACTGGTTTTGTAGCCTTTTAGTTTTATTGCATTAAGCTTTAGATAGTTTATCCAACCTTGTTTTTAGAAATTAACGTCTCCTAAAGTTTAATAAATTGAAATTTAGTCAAAAAGGTGTTTTTTCTGAGGATTCTTCCAACCAGCCTGATTTCTATATTTAACGTAGTATATCTTCAAATCACTTTGATTGGGATAATCAACAAAGAATACTTTCTTATCCGCTTGACTTGGGTACTCCACAAAGTACCATAAACCTTCGTTTTCTTCCGTGATTTGATATGTGTAGTCAACTAAGAAGATATTAAGATCACTCTGATTCGGATAATCGACAACAAACACTTTTATATCTGATTGATTAGGATATTCAACTGTGTGAATATTTTGACAAATGGATTCATGGCTAAATAGAGTGACCGCAAAAATTAAGATTAGAAAGCGTATCAATTTCATAAGTATCTATTCTCTGAAATGGAATCAAATAATGATTAATCAATTGAGAATGTGACAAAAATCATTCCATATCATACCAATCATTGCTTTGCCGTTTATATTCTTCATTTACTATTGCGCTTCGAAGTCTCCTTTTCAGCTATCTTTTTTTTTTTATATATTTTCTATTTAAAAGAACCGTTTAGGTGAAATTGATTCTTCGAGAAAAAGTTCTCGATGACCTTCTGGAGCAGTTTATTTAAATTTGACATTCAGTGATGATTGCTTTCGGTGGCAATTCTTCGTCTCATAGCTTATTGTCCTTGGATTACATAGACCAACTTGGTCCAACTCAAGATATAGACCAATCCTTTGAATCCATTCCATTTCTAGGTGCGTTCTCCTTGCAAAATTCTCTGTTGTTCTTCAGTTCATCTTTGAATTCATCAAAGGGCATGCGAGGATCCATTTCCCACATTTCAACGAAACAATATAAATCGTAGGCATTATTTATCATCACATCAGTCCAAGTATCCGGGTTCTCACGATCTATATTTTCGATATATGCGGAACGCTGTTCGATCCGCTTTTTATTTGCTTCATTTTCTTGATTTTGAATATCAAGGTATTTCTTAATGAGATCTGTTTTGTCTGTTGTTTCATTCCTTGATCGCGCCTTTACTTCCTCAATGCACAAATTCAGGGAAGAGTTGTCCGCTGCCATGCCGTTTGATGCCAAAGGGGAGACCCCGAGCGTTTTTCGTTTCTGCTCAACTTTCAGCTGATAATCCTCGCACATTGGGTTGACACCTCGCGATCTTTCTTTATTGTCTAGAATACTATCCCAGTAGTAATCATCCTCTTCGGGAAATAGTTCTCTGCGTAAATTTTCAGCAGCCTTCATAAACTTGTTGTTGTTTTTTGAATCCATTTAAGGTAGATGAGGAAGGTTTCTATAACCGTTTAGTTTGCAGTATTTTGGTTTCATATTTGTACTTTTTATCCTATTCTGTTAGCACTCTGACTTCTTTTCTCGATTCTTTAAAGAAACATCTTTTTGAGCATTTCTGAGTTCCATTAATTAATTGATCCGAAAATTTCACGTAGAAATGACATGAACGATTCAATACTTTCAAATTTTTGATTTATGCGACTTTCTGCTTCAATGCAGTAATGGTTTAACAATGCACTTCGCTAAGCTACTAAACTTGTTGTTAATAAATCGATTATTGAATTTGAATACAAATTCATCGGGGTAGGACTGGAGATATTTCGCTGAAAACAAGTGGCTAATCCCATTTAACAGCTTTTCAATATTGCAGATAGCGATATGCACCTGGGGCTTATTTATGGCCCTGCCCTTACCGTCCACAGAGATCTTTATTGTCTCTTGGCTTTTCAGGTAGCTTAAATAGGAATCGGATGTGAACTGGACTCCTTGGTCGGAGTTCATGATCTCAGGCTTTCCGTGAGCTTCTACCGCGTCTTTCACTACCCGAGTAACCCATTCTGCTTCCATGGTGTTCGATATGCTCCAGCCCACAATGAATCTACTATATAGATCGATCATAGCTGTGTGATACATGTGGAACTCCTACATTTGACGAGACACTGAGTTCAGGGTATATTCAAAACACCAAAACACCCTAACAAATGGCACAGACCAGAAGAGTACTATACCTATACCAAGCATACCTTTCCAGTGGCTGAAAACAAGCTTAACCGAAACTTCAGTACAAATGCAGCAGGAAAAGTGTGGGTATCAGATATCATCTATATCCGAACTGGTAAAGGCTGGCTATATCTGACCACTATTTTAGACCTCTACGACCGTAAAGTTATCGGGTGGGTGCAAAGCAGCGATTTGAGTGCAAAAAGTACGTCAATACGCGCCTGGAAGATGGCTGTCAAGAACAAATCTATGGCCGATAATCTGATCTTTCACTCGGATCGATGTGTTCAATATGCGTGTAGTGATTTCACAAAAATTCTCAGCTCATACCCACAGGTTGAACAAAGCTTGAGCAGAAAAGGCAACTGCTGGGACAATGCGGTATCTGAGAGCTTCTTTAAAACGCTTAAGGTCGAGCATGTTTACAGGCAGCAATTTAACGACAAAGAAACTGCTGCCGTATTTGAATGGATCGAAACTTGGTATAACCGACATCGACGACATTCCGCACTTAATAATCTAACCATCATAGAGTTGAATAAACTAGAGCAATAACAAAATACCGCTTAATTTTTTTGTCTACATTTTTGTATAAAGTCAAGTACCTCTTTTTTTGATTTCAGAACACCATCAATCTGATTCGGATAAGTCTACTCCATTTTGTCCAATCCCAAGTTTAAAATGTTTATTCACTTAATTCATCTTTGAAATATGACAATACTAATTTCAATGCATCCAAAGCCATCATCTTTTCGACTTTTTTAGATTTAATAGCATTTTCTCAGTCATTTTCTAAATCATCAAATCGATAATCCAAACTGCCACCTTACCAACCCTCAATAATTAGGTATCGATCTTCATCATCACCTTCCCACTCAACTTCACAAATGTTTTCAAGAAGCCATTCTAAATCCTTGATTTGTTTTTCGTCTAGTTCAATCATTTTTTTGTTGTTAATTGATATTAGGAATTTCAATATATGTTAGCCTTAAGGACATTGTTTTTTATAGAGCAGCTATAATTTAACAAGGACTCACGAGAAGTGCAACTTAAGTCCTGATAAACAGGTCTCTTCGTAAATTATTGCTAATGCCAGCAACCTCCATTTTTAGTAATGTCTATTTGTAGGTCCCACAACTGGTCTCCATCCCATACTCCATAATCTATAGAATCATCAAAAATTAAGTTGAGGATTGGGTCTTCATCCCAATCATTCACATTGCTCAGAATAACTGAGAATAACTTATAAATATTTAAATCTAATTCATCACATGATAAGTATATTGGTTTCTTTTTTTCAAAGCCAAGTTTGAGCTGTCAACTTGACAAAGGAACGTCATTGTTATCAAAAAAAGCTTTCAATATTTGGTCTTCTGCACTGTAAGAGTCTGTTCCAAGATAACCTGAAGAAAGGATATTGAGTTTTAATTTAGAAGGACTAATTTCTGAAAATAATACGTTGAAAGTATCAGGATGTTTGGATTTTAATTCTTTGACAGCTTCAATTACTCCAATGGAGGACAAGCTAATTCTATCCACATCTGGTTTTAAATCCTGTTCATTGATTGTTAGTGCTACCATCTTATGTAAGAATGTCCCATTTACAATTTTGATTAATTTTTCTTCTCGAACATATACATTATTAAAAAACTTCTTTTTTTTGCTCACTCCTTTTTGTTTGCTGTTAAATAGGGTGGTTAACCCATAACCGTTATTCACAAAATGCAGAGGGATTATCCCAAGGCGCAGTGGTCAAAATATAAACATCAAACCCATCACAATTAAGATACTCATTCACGGATTCAACTGCTCCTTCTATTGGAGGTAAATTTCTAAAAACACCTGGGATATCATCGGGGTTTGTCAGATATTCAGGTCTGTTACCATCTATATGTTGATTCGCTCCTTTCGCCAAATCAGCAAGTACGCCCTCCATATCAATATAAATTATTTTTTCTTCATGAGTTAAAGGTATGGGAAATGAAATTTACGTATCTCTCTATAATCAGACTTTAATTCATTCAAGCTTTGACCATTAATTTGCTCAATAATTCTCATTGCAAGACTTAGTTCTGACGGTTTCGAATAAAACTTGCTGTGCTCGAATTGAATATTACATGGTTATACAGCATTACGCCTTCATTAAAGAACGCTGCAGACTTTATTGAATCTGAACTTTGACAGAATAAAATATTGGCAGTAAACTGTAATACGGATAATAGTAAAAGAGACTTTCTCATAGTTTTATTTGTAGTTTTTAAATGTGTTTTCGAATTATGACAATCCGTAATTAAGCCAGTTAAAAATGTCTTTTGCCATGTTTATATAATCTTGCCTGCCCATCCAACCAATATCATCCTCCCAAGAAATATTGAACCGCTTTTTAAAGACATAGTGCACTAATTCATAAACTTCGGTTTTATCCACAGAAGTATGCAGGTCTTCATTTATCGTCTCGATTTCACCATCATATTCATCCTCATATGCAAACCAAAGCAAAAACACAGGATCATATTCATTTATGATCCCGCGCAGTTCCAAATGCTTCTGATCTTCATCCAGCTTTTCAAAGTGTGTTTCAAAGACTTTAACAACCAGAGTCTCATTATCCTTCTGACTTAATCTTAAAACCATTTGACTTTCCTTTTCAATTCGTTTTCGCATACCAATTGTATTTAGTGTTTAGTGCACTATTGCTTTGTGTTATGAATGATTGAATAAGTAGAAACAAACTCTGCTATTCATAAGCAGAGTCTGTTTGTGTTTCTACTATCTTTCTTCGGCTAGCTCAAAAGAAAGAGATGAAAACCCGTTTTCAAGTAGCTGTTGAAGGCACCAATCCCATCGGCTCAAGGTATTTTTCTTGGCTTTAAAATCTCGGCGTAATTCATACGCTGAACGAACAAGATCAATGATGATCTTATCGTTTTTTCTGTGCCCGAAAACGATTAAGTTTCCAGGTCTGTTTGGTAATTTCCCACACACTTTTTTGAATTCTTCGTGCATTGTATTTGAATCCAAAACCAATATGGATTGTGGGCCCAAAAGAGAGCTGACACACCTTTTTAGGGGCTTAAAAGTATCAGCATACACCAGAACACCATCATTTATGACGGTTCTTCTCCTAGGGAATTCACACGCAAATGGAATTCTGTTTCTAGTAAGCTTTAAATTAGGAAGGGAGGTTTGAATTGATTTGATAGTTGTCATTTCCACCATGATAACGTTGCATAGTATGGCTATCGCCCTCGTGGCGTGCCTATTCTATAATGTTATCGAGCTATGGCGCTCCGACAATTATGTCGCAAAGCTATGAACTATTATCGATTTTCAAAATTCTGTTTGTTTTTTTAGCAGAAATATTGTTTATCTCATTTGATAATTATAACGAAGCCCCTTGCTCTTTCCAATAGGCTTCTCTATTCTTAAACCATTTAAGAAACTTGAAAAAAACAATATTGACCATCTAAAACCCACATTATATGAAGCGTTCCTATTCATTTTATGACTCCACAACCCAGAGTCGCGAAAAGAATAAGTTCTATGCGCAAGGGCTGTTTAAACTATCCCTTATTTAATAGAATTGCATTGGCTTTCTCCAACGTTGCCTCCATCATATCCTCCTATCCAGGAAGATTAAAGTTACAAGAGGAAAAAACTAAGGCCGCAATACATTTCATATTCCTTAGCCGTTAAGCCCTAATTCATTTAAATCTGCGTAAAGATCTTTCAAATCTTCAGGAATAGTTTTACTCTTACTGATAGCTTTCGACTCATAATATACCTTCAGTCGTTTTTCAAAAGTGTTAATAGCATCGTTCACATATTGATAAATTATTTCTTGATTACCAGCTATACATGCATCTTTCAATTTGTCTTGGTTTAAATAGTCCTTTAATTCTGGTTTCGTAGGAAATTCGTGATTTGACATGAATAAAATTGTTAGAGGTTAAAGATCAAAACTAAAGCGAATTGGGATTTTGTGGGGCGGACATTGAGGATACATCACTTTACCTATAGACCTGTATTTGTGTATCCTCTTATCCCCTTTAGACACTTTATCTGCTCCCAATTTAATATCTGCTACAACTCCATGCCAATCGCCTTTGAGTGCCAACAAGGGTGCTCCTGTTATTCCTGGTATTTGACGGGATAGCCAGTCTTGCCATACTGTTGTAGTACGAATAACAGTGTCAGACATTTCATGAACTCCAAATATTGGGACTTTGATAATGTCCAATGCATTGAGTGTGCTGCATAGAAAAGAATATTTTACTTTTCCCTTTTTACACGATAATTTAACAATTTCTTTTTTGATTAAAGAAAATTGATTGATTGCACACGCAGCCAATAAACTTCTGATTTTATTATCGTAAATTATTGAGAATGGAAACAGGTCAAACAGAACCACTCCCTTATTTGCGAGCTCAACAAGTATCTTATCCTTTTTTGATTTATGTTTCTTTTTACATGCTATGCCAAATGCTTTGCATGGCGCATCAAAATATGGAGTAGTTCCTTTATGCTGTTTATTATAAAAGTATGTGTTTTCATTTATTGGAGCTTTAAGTGGCGGAGCCGCTTCACCAATTAAAACATATTTAATACTTCTCTCTTTCTCTAATTCTTCGTCGGGAAAGGGGTACCCATAATCAACTAACAAGCACTCCTTGTCATTTATTTTTTCCACATAAGGCGAGCAAGGGTTGACAATTATTCCCTTTGCCCTAAATATTTTGATGGGAACTCCAAATTGGTTACCGTCCCTCTCTCTCTCAAAAGTTGGTTTCCCCAAAAACAAATCCAGATAATCTTGCTGATAAACTTCTCTTTGCAAATACTGGTGATAGGACGGAATGGTATGAATAGGCATTGCAAAATCCTTGGTCCACATTTCATTGTAGTCGGCTTCGGTTAAAATCATTGTTAGTTTCTGTTTTTTATTCAAGCGCAAATTAGTCATTCATATTTATCACTCTATCAAATGGTGATAGTCAGGATTCAATTGCTAAATTTAGAGACAAAAAGACCGTGCCTTCATGATCAACAACAAAAAGCTTAAAGAGTATTGGGAGTTTTACCAATTTACTCTCGAGAATCCAAATTGTTCAAGAGAAGGGATAATTGCTCACTTAAGAGAATCAACCGAGGGTTCGGTCTCTGTGGCCACTTTTGACCGGCTCAAGAAAGATCTCAGAGAATTAGGCTTGGCTCTAATTCATCAAAAATCGGAGGGCTACTTTATCAACGAAAGCAAATCTGCAGAGTTTAAAAAAAGAGCGGCTTTTATTCAGGTAATAAACCATGGCGGTATTGTGGCAAAAAAGCCCAATGAATTAAAACAGATGCTCAAATATATACATGCAAATGAGTCGGCATTTAAGGGAAATGAAAACCTGGAGTTTTTAATCCAATGCTGTGTTAAAGCAAATGAAATTCAATTCAACCATTATCATTACCAGAAAAAAGTTGCGAAAACAAAGAATGTCCATCCTTACCAAATAAGAGAGCATCAAGGAAGATGGTATATCATAGGTCTAGACGCTGACAGCCCAAAGTTTGGTCTGATTTCTTTTGGAATAGACCGAATAACAGATCTAAAGACAACAGGCAAGAATTTTGAGCGGGATAAAAAGATAAATCCTGATGAGTACTACAGAAATGTAATTGGAATGTTTTCCAGTAAAAAAAAACCAGAAACTATCATACTGAGCACAGATGAATCTACTTGGAATTATTTTAATGCACTTCCCTGGCATCATTCTCAAGAATTAATTGACATAGTGGACGGAAGGGCAGAATTCCAATTAACGGTTTCAATTACTCCCGATTTGGTTAAAGAGATCGTTCGCTGGTCACCGAATATCAAGGTCATTATGCCAGCTTCTCTTAAACGAAAAGTTATTGCAGTCTTAGAAAAAGGGTTGGCACTATACAACTAGCCTATCACCTTTTGATAGTCTTCGAAAACACATCAATTACATTTACAGAGTCATCAAACTTAAAAGCATACAATGATGGCTACACCCGCTCAATGAATGGAGCACACGGTCTAAATAAATAAAGAGGATAATCCTGGATATATAGGGATCGAGACATTCCAATGCTTCTGCTGCGACGATTGCAAACGGTACAGATCGAAAATAAAATTTAAAAGAATATAAAACCCACGAACCATGAAAACCATTTTTATGATTGCCGCATTGGGCCTGCTATTTTCCTGTACCACACAGGAAGCCCCCATTGATGATTCTATACCATACGGTTCTAGCAAACAATTGGAATCAATAAGGAGTGAACTTAAAACCAAAACTGCTGGTCTTAGTTTCGATACAAAGTTGGAACTTTGCTTACTCGATTTTTCTTTCGCTAGCCCCGAATATTACAAACACCTTCAAGAGAAACCACCAAAAGATGTAAAAACAACTTTACTCGACAACGAAGTATTTGTTAAAATCTGCAAGCGTAGAAAAGTGGACCCCAATGATATTCCAAACGATTATTTTTCACCTGATAAATAATCCGATATGGAATGATTTGGAGCTAACACATAATTAAACCTTCTAAAGATTGGTGTTTTGCCTGATAACAAAAATAAGCATAGAAAAAAGACGTTGGACTATCACCATTTGATAGTCTTCGAAAACACATCTATTACCTTTATAGTGCTATCAAACTAGAACAATAAAATCATGACAGAACAAGCCCAAGATTTACCTTTATCTGATATTTCGTCTTTTGGTCTAGACGATTATTCTCCTCGCAAAGAGGAGCGCGCCATCTATCTTTATATCATCGAGACTTTAAAAGATGGGGATTGGAAAGTTATAGAAAAAGACAAGCTTCAGTTAGAGAGTAAGTATTTTACACAAAATGACATTGATGTTGTTTATGCAAAGTATGCCAATGACAGTAACTTTCGAATCGTTATTTATGACACATCTTTATCAGATTTTACTGATAAGATTCTACGAAATGAAATTGTAGAATTAACGTGTAAAGTTGAAAAGTTTAAAGAAGGAATCCGCATTGCCGAAACTGAAGGATTTGGTTTTCAAACATTCGAAAAGCCATTTGTATGTGAGGTTTCAAAAACTACAGGATTGGTTCTCGAACTCTTTATTGATGATGATGATGGAGAAGAGTTCTTGGTTCTTAAACTAAACGGATACACCGAACTTAATTTCAAACCAGAGGAGCGAGACTCACCTCTTGCTTTTGAAATTATACATTCAAAACTTAAGGTAGCACTCTACAAATTGAAAAGTAAATTGCTTGATTTAAAGCACCGTGAAAGCACAAAAAATAAAAGAAGGTATCAAATAGAAATACTGAGTTCCATTTGGCATGGATCAACTGCTCCTAATAAAGACATGGTCTATTTATTGGAATTTCATGAAGGTCAGCCGTGTTTTAAAAAGTATGAACTGAAAGAAGTAAAGCATTACGATTCAGATAAAGCAATAGAAAAAGAATGGTTTCATGCTCCAATATACCTTCAGCATGGAGAGGTGAAACGCATGGGATTGCCTGTTTCTAATTTTGGATTTTTGGGTCAATTTGATCTTGACCAATACAGAGAAGTCGATGAAGAGTTATTAGACTATGAAGAAAAAATGAATTTTAAATGCCGTGATTTCATCGAAAGTTTAGGGTATCTTAAAATACAGACAGACTTTTTGGGAGATATCCGAAATGGCGGAAAAAGCCGCATAGAACTAATTGAATGGTGTAAAGCCTGGTTTAAAGGAGATGTATTGTCAGCCAGGCATGCGATTAAAATACTTTATGGCGATGCGAACTATCTTATAGAAGTAGGCAGACCTGATGGTGTCAGGGAGAACCCTCCTTTGTCTGGAGACTTAAACTACTTAGAAGATCGCCAACGCTTAAGTAACATCTGGAATGTTATCTGAAAATCAATTCCCCATTGATGTTGAACCAAATTCACTTCTTGTAATTGGTGGGCGACCAGGGATGGGTATTACTGCGCTTGGGCTAAGCTGGATATTGAATGCTGAAGAAAAACGAAAAGGACACTTTATCTCTTTGTATGCCACGCTCGAGTCATTGGAGCGTGGATTTACAGAAACAAAAAGAATAAGTAAATCCTTTGTGGAGCAATCTACCACTTTGCAATTGGTAGAGCATATCGTTCAAATAAATGCAGCGAACAGTCCTGACTATTTCGTGATTGACTCACTGGAATATATTGGACGTGAAAAGCCCAAGTTCTTTCATCAGGACAAGAAGTATCAGAAGCAGCTTAGGCATTTAAGAGCATTGGCTCAAGCCATGAACAAACCTATTCTGCTGCTCACTACATTAGACCATAGCATTGAAGAATATGACCCATTCACCTATCATCGCCTGGCTCATCGGGAAAAGTATGCCGACTATGTCTTCATCCTCTACCGGTGGGAATACTACCAAGAACCCCTATTATTAGAAGATGGCACACGACTCGAGAAAAATCAATCGCTATTGATCATTGGCAAAAGCCCGAACGAGAAGGACCCCAATTATTCAATACTAACATACGACCCAAGAAACAGGTTATTTAAAAAGAACTAAGTATGCGTCCACTCACAAAATCCAGATTCAAACTCGCCTTAGACTGTCCTACAAAACTCTACTATACCAAAAAGTCGAAATACGAGAATCGGCAAGAAAGCGATTCCTTTATGGAGGCACTCGCCGAAGGTGGTTATCAAGTTGGAGAGTTGGCCAAGTGCTACTACCCCAACGGTCATGACATCACAGAATCGGGTTATGATGCACCGCTCAAGCGAACGAATGAATTGATGCAACAAGAAAATGTCATTATTTATGAAGCGGCCATTCTTTTCGAGAACTTCTTTATACGCGTCGATGTACTCGAAAAAATCGGAAACCAGATTAACCTAATTGAAGTAAAAGCCAAATCATTTGATGGTCACGGTTCAAGCAGCTTTTTAAATAAAAAGGATTTCGTTGACAGTGATTGGAATCCCTATTTACAAGACGTGGCATTCCAAAAATATGTAACGGAAAAAGCATTCCCTGCATGCATGGTAAATGCTTTCCTCATGCTGGCAGATAAATCAAAAGTGGCTTCTGTAAGGGGACTGAATCAGTTGTTTCAAATAAAGACCAATAAAGAGGGACGGAAG
>Ga0222674_1000631_pt1 | contig 11317 bp, 9 predicted proteins | sample AntAcemetagen866_FD_179804 | JGI IMG/M metagenome (GOLD analysis project Ga0222674, IMG submission 179804) | Saline water microbial communities from Ace Lake, Antarctica - #866 | ecosystem: Environmental > Aquatic > Non-marine Saline and Alkaline > Saline | place: Antarctica: Ace Lake | collected...
TCAGTTTTGCCTTGGTGTTAAAACCCTCAACAATTCCTGAAGATAGCTCTCCTTTCGCTTTAAACCAGTTCAAAATCAGAGGCTCATGTTTGCGTAACACCTTGGCGACCTTCTTCACTGGCTCGAGCTTTGAACGCATAGCACGGGTGCACCAATTGCTCAGAAATTTTGATACCCAAGCGGGAGAAGTGTAAATCCAAAATTGTTGGAAGTCTTCTTTAAGCAGATAGGCTCGCATCGTCCTGAGATTATATTTTAGTAAATTTTTTAGGCTTACCGACTGCTCGCTATCCAAATTCTCTCGACGCTTTAGAAGAAGCCCTCGAGACTTAAAAAGGTGTAAAATATACGAATAGTCTGCGTGATTATGTAGTCTCTTCGATTTTATTTGGAATTTTTACAAATTACCCTAGATAGCTACGCAGCTGCGTAACTATCACTTGGAACTGATATCTCAACGCCGTCTATAACTAAAGTTACAGATTCGTCACTAATTTCTACGCTGATTACCTGATTATTTATGACAAGCTCACGCTTACCACCTTGACCGGCAATCTTAGAAAGATCAAAAGATAACTTCTCACCCGAAGCAAAGTTAAAAGAACAAATATTATCGGTAATAGACATTTCTTCGACTCCACCAAACAACTGGTCGTTTGATTCCATTTCTGGTGAAAATGATTCGATATCTTTAATGAAACTATCATTTCCTTCTTCGACCATACCAATTGCTTGATCACGGTCCGATGAGTTCTCATCTTCGCTTAAATCTGCGATCTCCGCTTGCTCGATCATAGAGTTCTCTAGTTGATCTAATTGATCATTATCAATCTCGTCATTAACATCGAGATCGGATATAAGCTCTTCTCGATCACTAAGTGATAAATCTTCATCAGAAGCAACCATACTATTTTCAAGCTCTTCAGAAGTCGAACCCTCTTCGAGATCTAACATCTCTAATTCTTCTGCTTCAGGTGTATTTCCCGAATCTTGACTTTCATCTTCCTCGGTAGCTACGATAACTTCTTCGTCGCTATCATCTATATCGGACATCGCAACATCGTCACTTGATACTTCTGCAGTAGTTTTAGTAGCCTCATTTTCAAGAGCTTCAGTAGCTACTACTTCTTCTCCACCAATCTCATCATCTCCGATAAGTACATCATCGACTAGGCTATCTTCTTTTAAGTCTCCTGGGTCTATATCTACATTAGAATCGGAATCAACCTGTGCTTCCATAACAAACTCTTCATCAGTTTCATCACTATTCACACCCTGATCCACATCAATTTCAAGATCGTTCGATTGATCGGCAACTTCAGCTTGTGGTGCTTCAGCTTCCGCCGCCACTGCTTCAACTGGAACCTCAGCTACATCTACTTGCTCAGGTTCTGCACTCAGTTCGGCGAACGGATCATCATTCGCAGCATCTTGGCTATAAGGAGCAGTAGCTTCAATAAATTTTTCGGCTCCCACCCTTTCAAGAACATCATGTAGGGATTCATCTTCTTCTGCTAATGAGTTGTACACCTTAGTGACTTCAGCTATCAACGCTGGCAACTTATCTGCTGGTATTCCCTCTGCAACAAAAGACGCAAATTCTGGTAATAAAGAGTTTTTGCCGCCAATACTCAATTTATATCCATTAGTTTCACCGACAACAGAGATATCTAAGGTATGAGTGGGGACACAGCAGCTAAAGCAACCATTAATTCCAATGCGTAGTGGACTTTCCATCTTGATATCTTCAATTGCCTCGGTGACATCCATAGCGGTAGCCAAGGCATCCTGTTCCTGCTTCGGGCATTGGCCACCAACACAAGCAACTGGCTGATGTAAACCGGCTTGATAATGTCGAATCTCTATCCCTACTTCTGCAAGTTGTGAAGTGAGTAGGTCTAACTTATCTTCCGCGATAAAAAACCCTAACCGGTGATCTTCCGTCGCTTTAATTACCGCAGATGTCTCGTTACTGACTTCAGCGATTTTCTTCAACTGCTCGGAGCTATACACACCGCCAGGAGCTTCAGTGGTAACAAAGACTTGATTATTGTTTAATTTAAAGGCATTTGCCATAACACACATCTATCAAATAGTTAACGATGGTTTCTTGAAGGTGCTATCGGCAGATAGGAGTTTCTCTTTAGTGGGAACTTGAGATCTTGGAAAGAAGAGGAAAACTCCCCCTTAAGCGAATTTAAGGGAGAGACTAAAAATAACGATCAATTAAAGTATTCCATATAGTTACGTAACCGTTGATTCATCAGAGCTTTTGATACCCAAAACACATCAGCGAGCTGTAAAACGATATCTAAAGAGCTATCAACCCTTTCAACTTCTCGTTTTAGTAAGCCACCTGGAATTAAAAGCATCCCAGCAAAGATGTTTGCTTGAACATCCAAGACTTCATCAGGGCTGTTAAAGAACTTCGAAGCGATCGGATTTTTAGACTTAGCCAGATGCTTGAAAACCTCTTTAGCGGCTAGAAACCTCATATAAGGCCTCATCTCAGGCCCTCTAAACCGAACAGTAGTTGTGAACTTAGAACTATCATCGTCTTCGTAGCTAACGCTTAAAGACTGTTCTAAATTCTCATCGCTAACTAAACTAAGATTAGGGTACAGCTGATAGACTTCCGGTATATAGATAGGAGCTTCGTCAAAACTTCCTGAGTCTAATACGTTGGCAGCAAGTTTAGTAATAGCTGGTCGATCAATGTCGAATAGTTCTTCGAAAGATTTGATCGAATCGCCTGATTGCCATTTACTAGGGTCTTTAAAGAACTCTTTTTTAAGAGCTTCTAGGTTTCGCCCAGTTAATACAAACTGTCCGTAGCCTCGGTATTCAAAAACAGCTTCTTCTAGCCCAACTCGGCCCGAAGCGATATCAATTAAAAGGCGCTCATCAATATTCAAATGATCCGCAATACTCCTAAGGGTAGCAAGAGCACGAATATTCTTCTTACCCTTTTTCCAGTGACTACAGTCAGCTGGATCATAACCAAGTATAGCACCCACATCTTGATCGATAACTTTTACATTGCCTTCGTAGCGAATCTCTAATGCCTCTTTGCAGAACCTAAAAAGCGTCGCTGAGTGAGGATAACGGTTTGGCTCAATCTTTTTCATGGTAGCACTCCTCCGTGAATGTGCATGGACGACATGGTAGGGCTTCCTTGCCCAGCCTATACTTACTAATTGATTTGTATTTCTTATCTAATATTAGAAACGATTTATGGTAAAACGTCAATAAATGGAGGCGAGACAAATCAATAGGATCCAAACAAAGCCTAGTGATTCTGTTAAAAATGTTACTTTTAGGTATGAATATCAGTAATTAAAAATAAATATTATTTACCGGGTTCAAGTATGGCCATTGCGACAGGGCCAGCGACAGTACTTGACTTACAGTCAACTGCCTCAACCACACGTTTGATAACCATCTGCGCTCTCTCTGGAGCTTCTCGCTCCCTACCTTTGAGGCGAACCATTATCTTGACCTTATCACCGCGTTCCAAAAACTTACGGATGTTATTAAGCTTAGTGTCAAAGTCATGATCTGAAATATTAACCTTAAATTGAACTTCTTTAAGAGAAGTTTTTCTTTGGCTGTTTTTACGAGCCTTCTTTTTTTCGAATTGAATCTTTTTATAGTCCTGAATACGAACTACCGGCGGCTTGGCGTCTTCACCTACAAGCACTAGGTCCATGCCTTTGCCTTCAGCCAATTCAAGTGCCTCTATGGCTGATACTATCTCATTTGATGCTTTAGTAACTAAGCGAACTTGAGAAAACCCGCGGATTGCGGCGCGATCTAAAACTTGCAAAAGTATGAATCTCCTTTGTAATGAGCGAAAAACTATAAAACCAATTACAACCCAAAAACAGGCGTAACTAACCTGAACTTCATTCTATCCTGTGAATATCAACGAGAGCAAGACAATCAAAGCAAAAACTTCCAGTAAAGCTAACAATAAAAACAAGTAAATTCAAATACTTAGGCTTATGGATTATTTTTTCCTCTGAAATTTAGCAACTTTTAAACGTCCTTGGTCTTTTTCAGCGTCAAAACCTGCATTTAAACTCAAACGAACCCTACCTCCAATATCACGAAAAGTCGCCTGCTTGCTAGCAATTAAGTTGTAAATGCCCGGTTCTGACTCTACCAAAATACCGGCAACTTCCATCGATCCAACGCGCTCTTCTAGTGACTTGTTAGCTCCCCTAACTTTGTAAAAATTCAATTTCAGCGTTAATTTTCTCAGTTCTCGCTTCCACGAAACCGGCACAGTCTCCACATGCCAATTTGAAAAGTAAAAATGATTAGCCACATTGACCCGAGCGCGCAATGTTTGGAGGAATTTTTTCTCTGGTCTTTCGACACTTAAAATCTTGCCTTCCGGGGATTTAATAGAAACTTGTTCATACGGTTGCATCTTTAGTAGTATGCGGACTTGCGCCGAGTCTTTGCCACCGTTAGTAGGGTTTAGCGTGAAACCGGAACTCTCTGTTACTGCAAAACTTGAGTAGGGCATAACAAAAAGCAGGACACATATAATTTGAAAAAATAACTTCGGCATTTGTTCCCTCACAAGGTATGATTTACTATTGTAGATATTATACCCAAATTTTTACATCATTCACTGTCTGACCGAAGCAACTAATAGAGAATTATTTGTCAAAAAAGCATAAAAAACTAAAAAACACTGTGAATGTATGGGTTTCAGTTTTACCCCAGCTTGCTGTTATTTCGGTTATCTTATGGGTAGTCGCTACGCCAAAAGATAGGTGGGACCCTGCTTCTGAGGAAAAAACACGAAAAAACCTTAAACTTGCAGAAAGAATTATCATACAAGCAAAGCAAAACTGGGACACCGTTCCGGGATCTCTCGTCGAAATAAAGGCCCTAGCTAAGATTTCTAAAATAAATTTCTCTTCATTTGATGGCTATGGGCAACCCTTACAGTATATAAAACTCAGTAACGATCACTATGTTCTCAGATCTTTTGGCCGCGATGGACAGCAAAACACTCTATTCAATGAACTCGACCCCAATATTAAAACATGGATCCCATCATACGGATCCACACCTCTTTACAGATATCAGAAGTCATTCAGCGCATTGACCCTATACCCAAGTCCGCTGATTCTGGGGTCAATCTCGCCCAATCTTCAATGGTATGCGCAAATATACGTCGATCAATACTCCGGCAGAAGACAGCTTCTTATCAGAAGACAGAACAGTCCCTTATTTTTAATTGCCCCTCATGATCATATCGAAGAGTTTCTTTGGCTACCTGATAGTCATAAAATTATTTTCACTGCGACTCAAAGCCAAAGATACAAAGACGGCGTCTACCTTTGGGATCTTATGACCGACAAGATAGTTAATCTTTTGTCATCGCATAATGCTAAGAACGACCTTTTCGCTAGCAACCCTCTTGGCCTGTATTATATGTCATTAGCTGGCGCTAATATTAACGGAGATGAGTATTACCTTTATATAGCCCCTAGAAATAATTTAGGCTTAGACCCGGCAGAATTTTTCAGCACCAAATACCTTCACCGAATCAAAGTAAATAGCCTGCCCGACGATATCTTAGTGCAACAATTCCCACATGATGCCGTAGAATCGTTATTCAAAAAACCAATATTAATTATGGGCCAACTCTATGGCCAGAAAGAAGATGACAAGGTTTTTAGAGACTGGTCGTCGCTGAGCCTTACGGGAGATCTTCAATCAACGCTAGAAAGCTGGCAGCGCTTCTCACAAGAAAATGCCTCGTCGACTATAATTCCATACTGTCTTTGGTTCTTAGCATCCATGTACCACGATTCCTCCAAAGCAATGAAAGCCTCTTCCGCCCAAGATGCCGAAATCTTAAGATCTTATGGAGCCGAACTTGCCCTAGGGTTAAGTCGACTTATTTCACCACCCTCTTACCTACAAGCATTTGGTCACCACATATACGAAACTTTGACATCAGGTGGGGAGTTGTCCTATCAGATATCAGACCTTGGTGTTGGTAAAAAAAAATGACAAGCGCGTGTTGAGCAAATAGCCTACAAAAGCTAGAATGAGCCTCCATGACTTAGGAGGCAAATATGCAAGAACAACCCAATCATGTTTATGCAGTGATTCTGGCTGGTGGCAGCGGCACTAGATTTTGGCCGAAATCTCGCCTTAAAACCCCAAAGCAACTCTGTAGCATCGGTGGCGGCAAACTATCGATGATCGAAAAGACTCTCAACCGCTTAGATGGGTTTATTCCTGCAAACCGTAGAATCATTGTTACACATCAAGAGCAAATTGAACTTACAAAAAAAATTGTAGGCAACAAATGCAAATATCTTATAGCGGAACCAGAAGCTAAAAACACCGCTGCTGCCCTCACTCTGGCTGCGCTTGAAATCGAAAGTATTCATTGTAAAAACTGCACTACACATCCCGTCATGGTTTCCCTACACGCTGACCACATCATTCGAAACGAAGATGAATTCAGAGACGATCTATCTCGCGCAATTAATATTGCCGAACACGGATACCTTACGCTTTTGGGGGTAAACCCAGCTTATCCCGAAACAGGTTACGGCTACATTGAATGTGGCGAAGCTCTAAAAGATACCCAAGAAGAGTCTCAAGGATTTGCAGTCGCAAGCTTCAGAGAGAAACCAGACTTAGAAACCGCACAACAATACATCAAACAAGGCAACTTCTTCTGGAATTCAGGATACTTTATTTGGCAAACTCAAACGCTACTATCTGAGCTTAAAAAGTATCTACCCAATACGTTAAATCTATTAAGTGACCTAACTGAAAACAAAACGAAACTACTCAGTGAGATACCTACATCAACCCTTGCCTCTACCTACAACTCTTTGCAAAATATTGCGATTGATCCAGCCGTACTTGAAGTTAGTGAAAAAGTAGCCCTCATCAAGACAGATTTTGGTTGGTATGACATCGGGAGCTGGGATGCGTTAGCTAAATGCTTTGATACTGATAAAATAGGGAACCTTACTATGGGCGATAGTTTTTTAGTCGACTGCCAAAATACTACCGTCGATAGCGACGGGCCTTTTGTCGCCTGTATAGGCTTAAAAGATATGGTAGTTGTTCACAACAAAGGTGCGATTTTAGTTTGTCCAAGCGAACGAGCCCAAGAGGTCAAAAGCGTAGTCGCTTATTTAAAAGAGCATAATAGAAGTGAGTTGCTTTAGTGTCGTTGTAAATGTTTGGCCAAAGCAGACACTTGAGTGTGGCCAGTCATCTCACTTCAACTATCATTCTTATTTAGTGTTATTGATTACAAACCTTGGATCAAAATTTAATGCCTTTTGATTCAAGAATAGAGAATATTTTGGTTTGATGAGCGATCTCCCAATCCTCAAGAAGAGTTTGCTCATCTTTTGTAGATCTTTTCTGTGCTTTACTAAGGACAGTTTCAGCATCGGCTCGAGGAATAACTGCGATTCCCTCCTCATCAGCTACAACAATGTCACCTGGAGCAAGATCAACGCCACCTACTGTAACTGGGCCGTTGATCGGAAACGGTTTGTCTTTTCCACCTGGCTTTGGAACTACGCCGCGGGCATAAACAGGAAATCGATTCTCGCGAATTTCCTCTAAGTCTCTGATAACACCATCAATAATAAATCCTTGAATCCCTCGCTTCTTGGCAACCGCGCAGACATTTCCACCAGCGACTGCAAAATCATTGCTATCCGATTGCACTACAACGATCGACCCCATTGGAGCTTGATGAATTGCGGCATGCATCATGAGGTTGTCTCCATGAGCGCAGCGAACAGTATACGCTGGGCCTGCTATTCTCGGGATTGAGGACCAAAGAGCTTTGATTTGCAAGTCTATGATTTGTTTTCTCTCAAGAGCATCAGCAATTGGGCAGGTTGAAAGTTTTCTGTATTCATCAAATATATCCATATCGGCTCCGACGGTTTCATTTCAGACTTCTTATAGATTGCCACAGCTACTTATTTTTTTCATAGGAAGCAAGTGCCATTCCCAAGTCGTCGATTCAGCCAAATAGCATCGTATTAAATCGTTTGATCAAACCTAGACTTTTACATTACAGCACTTTAGAGCTAGCAGGAAAAACCACTTCTAAAATACTTTGTAACCGTAAATATTTTTGAATCCAGTAGCAAAGAAGATTCCATCCTTATAAAGAAAAGGACGTCGAACAATTTCAGCGCCGATATCGTCGAACCAAATAACATCACCATTTTCGGAATTAATAGCATTGATACGACCGTTTCCACCGGATGCATAAATAGTACTATCACCAGGAGTAAGCGTCGTAACACTTTGCCCAGTCTTAGTCGTCCAAATTTTTCGACCCGTCTGAACGTCAAAAGAAATCACGTCACCATTAAGGCAACCGACAAAAAACCGTCCTTCACGATAAGAAGAAGTCGTGACATTATTTACCGTGTCAGACCAAATTTTCCTCACATCATTTCCATCAATCCCTATCCTTGCAACACTGCCGTCATATCTACTCACAAGAAAGCCTGACCCGATCACTACAATCTCACCAACGACATCATGAAAACGTTGGTCAACATACTCTTCAGCACTATATTTCCACATTAAAGCACCGGTATTCAAATTTACGCTATGAATTTCACCCGACGCGTAACCAACAATAATTTGCTGTCGAAATATCGCGGGTGGAGCACCGCCTTGAAGAACCAGCCCATCGGGGAAGCCACCATCATAAACCCAACTCACTTTACCCGTATTAAAATCAAGACCATAAAGTTGCTGACCTGCAGTAAAAGCAAGTAAGGTTGAACCCGACAAAACTAGTGACCTTGAAATAAAGGAATCTAGTGTCGCACTCCAATCAACCTTACCGGTCAAAACGTTCACCTTAGAAACCTTACCGTCTCGAAACCCAAGGATAACAGACTGATCAATAGCCGTCACCGGAGCCGCAAGTGGAGTCGAGGCCGGAAGCCACCACAACACCTTACCAGTATCTAGTGATTGACCAGCAACCCACTTTTTATCAATAGCACCTACTAAAACACCTTCAGAATAAACCCATCCCGAAAAGTCTGCAGCAGCAAGAGGCTTAACCGAATCAAGCTCCGGTGAAAGCTCCATGACACCTAAGCGAAACGGACCATTTTTTTCCGGAGCGACACACGAAGCACCACCCAATAAAATAAGCAATGATAATATCACTCGACTAAAATTAAACTTCATCATATCAACCTTCAAAAACTTCAATGAATCCAAACAGCTTTCATTGCTCTAGCTTTTTGTGCCTCTGAGCTAGCGCTATGATCTTTTATAAGTTGATCGAAAGACTCCTTAGCTCCGGCAATATCTTTTTTAGCAACCATGATACGCCCTTTCAAAAGCAGCATCCTAGGTTTTAAGTCTGAGTTAGCTTTCGAAATAAGAGTATCAACCTCTTTGATAGCCGGATCAAACTCCTTAAGCTCCGCCAGTACATTTGCTAATAAAAAACGACCTTGGAGTTCGTAAAACAAGACTCCATCTACTTTCGACATGACTTTTACAAGAATATCTTTTGCATCCGCAAATTCTTTCTTTTGAAGGTGATCAGTCGCAACCCTAAATCCGGCCATCCATCCTTCAGGGTAATCTAAATACTTATCCATATGAATCTTATACTTCGCGATAGAGCCACTATGATCTGTTTCCACTGCGTCGATTTGAGCTTCGATCGCAACTTTGGTCGCACGCTCTTTTTTGGAGAGTTTTTTCTCGTCCTTTGTTCGGATATCCTTCAGGCCGTCTTGCAGTTTAGTGCGTTTTTCATCCGCTGCTTTCAGCTCTTCAGTATAAATACTTTCTATCTCAGCCAATTCTTGCTGTCTTTGATCTTTCTTCTGTTGATCAAAATACTGCCATCCCAAAATCCCTGCAACTACCAAAGCAATGACAGCCACCGCGCCACCAATCTGTACTCGGTAGGCGTATGCCCGATCAAAACCTGTAGCTAAGCTGGTCTGAAATTGATCCGGCCCTTTTAAACTTTTTCGAAAATTCTTATCTTTACTCATAATCTCCCCAGAATGTGTACTACAAACAGCATATTAAGCGCTCCAACAACAGCCCTAATTAGCCTTTCGATGAGTAAAAAACGTATTTCTTTACCCAGTCGCTACAGACCCAGACCATACAGGTCGTACCAAACCTGTGATATCATATATAAAAGAGCGTATTTCTTCGCTAGCTTTTTTGTTTTTTCTCTAAATTACCTAAAAGGCTAAGTTATTTATGGCATCTTCGGGATTAGGACAACGGCTTGTCGACAAAGGCTTCCTCCAAGAGTTTGATCGCAGAACCATCAGAAACTCTAGTGGTCACTACCCAGCAGCGTTTGCGAAAGGCATCGTCGCTCTCGGGGTTTTCGACGAAGATGAGCTCGCCGACTTTCTAGCAGATCAAACACACTACGAAAGAGCTCCGAGAGACCTCACCAATATGATGGAAGCCGGAGCATTATCACACATGGATGAGGAGCTCATCTGCCAACTCGAAATACTCCCGCTAAGCCTTCATGGAAAGACATTAACAGTCGCTATGGCTGATCCATTAGATCTCGCTACTGTCGAACAGGTGAGGTTTTTTAGCGGTTACCGAATCAAACCCGTGATCGCAACCAACTCTCAAATTAGAGCTGCTTTAAGCGAGTTAGTTGGAAATTTTAAGGCTAAATTCACACCACTAGAGACATTTCTTCTCAAGCATTCAGACGCATCCGCGTATAAGTCCCGACTTATGAATCTCAACCAAAAAGACGTCGAAGTGAGCTCCTTAGACCCCTCCATGGCTGATCTCGGCCCATTGGACTTTAGTGGAGACCGGGCAGACGATCATGAATTTGTCGACTTGGACGACAGCTTCGACGAGGATGAAGTCGACAAGGTATTCAACGAATCTGTAGAGATAGAAGATGAACCGTCTGACGCCACAATCTCAACCGCCGAGCCCGAACTAGACTTAGATTCTCTAACAAAAATTGATGGCGACGATACTCAACAAGCTACTGAAAGCGCCGAAGAGGAGCAGCCCGTCCCCGAAGAGGAAGACCCTGTACTCGAAGAATTTACCGGATCAGAACCTGAACTAGATAATACTCCAGAAGCTGAGGCCCCTACCGAGCCACCTATGGAAGCATCTGATATCGAGGAACCTGTAGCAGAGGAACCTGTAGCAGAGGAACCTGTAGCAGAGGAACCTGTAGCAGAGGAACCTGTAGCAGAGGAACCTGTAGCAGAGGAACCTGTAGCAGAGGAACCTGTAGCAGAGGAAC
>Ga0222674_1000633_pt1 | contig 11242 bp, 7 predicted proteins | sample AntAcemetagen866_FD_179804 | JGI IMG/M metagenome (GOLD analysis project Ga0222674, IMG submission 179804) | Saline water microbial communities from Ace Lake, Antarctica - #866 | ecosystem: Environmental > Aquatic > Non-marine Saline and Alkaline > Saline | place: Antarctica: Ace Lake | collected...
TCTAGAGTGTTTGATAAGTAACGGGGTAGATGTTCCATTCGTGGGGCTCCTTTTGCAATGTGGTAATTACAAAAGTCTACCCCGTTATCCCAATAAAATTAAGCCTCTACTAATTGAACGGTGTTATTGGAGAGTTTATTGAGAAGAGTGCCGGCGAGAGGTCTCTCAAAATGGCTAGAGTCGCTTCAAAACCGCTCTATACACCGTGTAAGCACTTAAATTAAAAGGTATTTTAGTTGGTTGGAGTAGCTACTGCTAGGTACCCGCAAATCATTGGCGAAATTGGAGGTGCTAGGGTATGCTGCCGTGCAGTTGTTTTAGGTCTATTTTGAGCTTTTTAGGGGGTTATTAAGTGAAGGTTCTTTTGACTGGGGGTGCGGGCTTTATTGGTTCGACCGTAATTCGAGAGATCCTCTCTGAAACCCAGTGGCAAGTATGCAATGTTGATAAGTTAACCTACGCGAGCAGTCTGACGTCGTTAGCTGATGTCGATTCAAACCCTCGGTATCAATTAGAAAAAATTGACATATGTGACTCAGCAGCGATGAGTGATTTATTTAGCCGTTTTCAGCCTGACGCTGTTATGCATTTAGCTGCTGAGACTCATGTCGATCGTTCTATTTCGGGTCCGGGAAATTTTATCGAAACTAACATCATCGGAACCTATCAGCTGCTTGAAGTCTCTTATAAATACTGGCGTGACCAAAAGGCTCAGCAGCCAGGCAAGTTTTTATTTCATCACATATCGACGGACGAGGTATTTGGTGAACTAGGGGATTCTGGTTTTTTCACTGAGGACACTGCTTATAAACCGAATTCTCCCTACTCTGCCAGTAAAGCCTCTTCGGATCACTTGGTTCGGGCTTGGCACAAAACCTACGGACTACCAGTCGTTGTGACTAATTGTTCAAACAATTACGGCCCGTATCAGTTTCCTGAAAAACTAATACCTCACATGATTATCCAGGCACTTAGTGAAAACCCTCTTCCGGTATATGGCGATGGCAGTAACGTTAGAGATTGGATTTTCGTTGAGGATCATGCAAAGGGCCTCGTTGAGGTCATTAAAAATTCCGAAGTAGGGGAGACCTATTTGTTTGGTGGCAACCAAGAAATTAGTAATTTAGACCTTGTTAAAAATATTTGTTCTCTTCTTGATGTGGACTTTCCTCGGAAGAATAAACTTAGTTACGATCAGTTAATTACTTTTGTGACTGACAGACCGGGTCATGACTTTCGTTATGCGATCGATGCTAGTAAAACAGAAAAAAAACTCGGATGGAAACCTGAAACCAGCCTAGAGAATGGTCTGAGATCAACCATTAAGTGGTATTTAGATCATAAATCTTGGTGGCAGGGTTTAAGTAAACAATATGATGGTTCACGATTGGGGCTACTAGACAATAAGGCGACGCAATGAAATTACCTGTGGTTTCAAATAGAAAAGGCATTATTCTAGCTGGTGGCAGCGGTACTCGGCTATACCCGTTAACTCAGTGCACCAGCAAGCAGCTTATGCCGGTGTTTGATAAGCCTATGATCTATTATCCCCTATCGACGCTGATGCTCGCGGGGATTAAAGATATTCTTTTGATCAGTACTCCTGTTCATCTACCATTATTTCGAAGTTTAATTGGTGACGGGTCTCAATGGGGTATTTCAGTCACCTATGAGGAGCAGGCTAGGCCAGCAGGTTTAGCGCAAGCTCTGACTATTGGTGAGAAATTTATTGATGGTAACCCTTCTTGTTTAGTGCTTGGGGATAATATTTATCATGGCCAAGGATTTACCGATGTGCTTCGCGAAGCGGATAGTTATCAAGATGGGGCTACTATCTTCGGTTATTGGGTGAAAGACCCCAAAAGATATGGAGTGGTTTCGTTTGATGATAATCAGAACCCGCTGTCGCTAGAAGAAAAGCCAGCTCAACCTAAATCTAACTATGCAGTCACCGGCCTTTATTTTTACGATGGTGATGCGAGCGAAATAGCGAAGTCTTTGAAACCATCTGAAAGAGGTGAGTTTGAAATCACGGATTTAAATCGGTATTACTTAAATAAAGCCCGCCTAAAGGTTAGTTTGTTAGGTCGGGGTTATGCTTGGTTTGATACAGGAACCCATGAATCGTTAGCCGACGCAACAAACTATGTCCGGGCAATTGAGGAACGGCAGGGTTTAAAAATATGCTGCCCCGAAGAAATTGCTTGGCGCATGGGCTTTATTGATAGTGAAAAACTCGAAGAAATAGCAAGCCCGATGATCAAAAGTCGCTACGGCATGTATTTAATGAACTTAGCCAGTAACAAAGAGCAGCTTATTTATTCTGACGGGGATATTGGTTAATGTCGGATCAAGCGCGCTTGTCGGTGTACGGAGCGTCCGGGTTTGTTGGTACACGTTTCTGCCGGTTGTCAAAACACGTTTGTGAGATTATTCCTCGGGAGCAGCGTGAGCCAGTATCGGATGAGATTCTTTATTTAATCAGTACTACACATAATTACCATGTTTTCGATGACCTTCAAAAAGACGTCGACACTAACTTAAAAGTATTTTTAGAAGTACTTGGGAAAGCAAAAGAACGTAGGTGCCGGATAAACTTCATCTCATCTTGGTTTGTTTACGGTGAGACTGAATTGCCGGCTCGAGAAGACTCGATCTGTAGTCCGAAAGGTTTTTATTCGATTACTAAGCGTTGTGCCGAGGAGTTGTTGATTTCATTTTGTAAAACCTTCGGCTTAGAGTACCGCATTTTGAGGTTGTGTAATGTTTATGGACCTCAAGACACCGGAGTGTCTGCAAAGAAGAATGCCCTACAGTATTTAATAAGCAGAATCAAAGCCTCAGAGGAGGTTGGTCTTTATCATGGTGGTGATTTTTACCGCGATTATATGCACGTCGATGACGTTGCGCGGGCAATTGATCTGTGTGTTGAGAAAGCTCCGGTAAATGAGATTATTAACATTGGCAGTGGAGAAAAGGTGGTATTTCGTGAATTGATGGATCACGCTATAGAAGTCACAGGATCCCATTCAAAGATCAATCATACCGTGCCGCCTGAGTTTCACGAGATAGTTCAGATTAAAGATTTTTATATGGATAACACTAAACTTAAAAACTTAGGCTTTAGACCTGAGGTAAATTTAAAGCAAGGAATCGAAGCATTATGTCGATAGATAGCCTTATTAGACAGCTTATTGTTGATGTGAAAAAAGATCATAAGATATTTCCATACCTGTACAACGCTGGTCGAGAATATTTTAATGTTGAAAAAGATTGGGTTTTTTATTCAGGGCCGAATTGGGATCAGGATGAAGTGGTTGGAGCTATCAAATCTCTGCTGACAGCGAAATGGCTAGTTTCAGGGGAAAATGTTCGCAGGTTTGAAGTTAGTTTTTCTAAAAAGTTTAAGCTGGAATCATCGGTGATGGTTAATTCCGGTAGCTCGGCTAATTTAGTGTTGGTTTCTAGTTTGAAAAAATATTTTAACTGGAAAGACGGAGATGAAGTCATTGTTTCCACGGTTGGTTTTCCTACTACCGTAGCGCCTCTTATCCAGAATCAGCTAACTCCTGTTTTTGTTGACATAGACATGTCAGACCTGAACTTTAATTTAGATCAGGTCGAGCAAAAAATAGGTTCGAAAACTAAGGCGATATTTTTGTCTCCGGTATTGGCTAATGCACCTGATATGGACCGTTTAGTTGATATGGCGAAAAGTCGTGATATTTTGCTTGTATTGGATAATTGTGACAGCTTGGGGAGTAAGTGGAAGGAACAGTTTCTAAACGAATATAGCATTGCTTCTTCGTGCTCGTTTTATCCAGCCCATCATATTTCGACTGGTGAAGGCGGCATGGTGTCCTCTAATGATGAGGACTTTATAAAACTTGCCCGAAGCTTTGTATCTTGGGGCCGGGATTGTTATTGTATTGGTGCGGCTAATCTGCAAAGAGACGGAAGCTGCGGAAAGCGCTTTGACAAGTGGTTAGACGATTACGATGGTGTTATTGACCATAAGTATCTATTCACTCAAGTGGGTTATAATTTAAAACCCTTAGATTTACAGGGTGCTATGGGCTTAGCTCAGTTAGAGAAATTCGATGACGCACATCAAAAAAGAAATACCCTGAAGAAAAAAATCGGAGCTATGTTTGAAGCTAGGATTGAAGGGGTGAGGATTTGTGTCGAATTACCCGAAGCTGAAACGGGTTGGTTTGGAGTGCCGATTGTTTGTGATAACCGTGGTTTAAAAACCGAACTAGTTGCTCACCTCGAGGCTAATCGGATTCAAACTCGTAACTATTTTGCGGGTAATATTTTACTACACCCTGCCTACAAAGAGTTTGATGATTTTCGCAAGTATCCGGAGGCTAATAAAGTTTTAGATCAAGTATTTTTTGTGGGTTGTCATCCCTCTTATGGTGAAGATGTTTTGAGTTATATCGATCATGTGTTGTCGGAGTTTTCTCGAAATGCCTAGCACTTTGGTTTCAATTGTAGTTCCGACCTATAACTCTGAGAATTATGTGCGTGATCAGATTAACTGTCTGAAAAACCAAACGCATGAAAACTGGGAAGTTTTTTATGTCGATGATCACTCGGCCGATAATACGGTTGCTATTTTGAATGAATATGCGGCAACCGACGGTCGCATTAAGATCATAGTTAAAGATATCCGTGGTGGTAATCCTGCGCTTTCCAGAGTGGTTGGCGCCAACCTATCTCAGGGTAAGTTTCTTTGTTTTTTAGACCATGATGATTTATGGACTCAAGATAAACTGCAGTGTCAATTGAAGGCTTTTGAGGTTTATCCCAGTGCTTCGATTATTTATACCGCTAGAGAGATTTTTGGAAACGAAGTACCTCAAGCGATCAATGAAAAATTTGCGGTAACTACCGGGGTTATGCAAAAGCAAGATCCTGATCTGATTTTTCGTAAAAATTTCATTACCTGGTCTAGTGGCATGGTGCCGCGAAAATTATACGAAGACGTTGGCGGGCTCCCCACTGGTAGTGAGTTTCTCGCAGTGGATGATTATTATTTGTGGATACGGCTAGCGGAGAAGGGTGAGTTGGTTTATATCGATCTGCCTTTGAGTTATTGGCGGCAGCATGATCGTAATTTGGGAAACAACCAAGAAATTTTCATTCCAGGTATCAGAGCTATCGCAAAGGATATGGAGACCAGAGGTGTGGCTCCATACAAAGTGGGGCTGATGAGTGGGCAGGCAATAAAAAGCGAAGGTGTAATGAACTTAGTGGACCATCCCGTCAAAGGAATAAGGTTATTGGCTAGAAGCCTGAGGTTTAACTTCCAATTCAAGACACTTGTTATTATTTGCTTCGGTATTCTTAATGTATTGCTTCCCTCTAGTTACCGAGCCGCTTTATTTGCGAGATTACACAGCCGCTAGAAATTTCCTTTATTTTAAAGCCTTTATATTAGTTTTCAAAAGCTCTAGGATATTGAATCATGGTTGCAGCTATTCAATAGCATCGTTGATTAAAATCAGCTTGGACGATAGGCTATGAATTGGTAGAAGAAACAGCTATTTATCGTTTTGAAGGGATGAGTAATGAAGGTGGCGAAGCCAGCAGTTGATCTACCGGAAATGGAGTGCGCAATACTAAAACGTTGGGCGGCGGATGATATATTCGAGAAGTCTAATGAACAGCGGCGCGGTCAAAAGGAATATAATTTCTATGACGGCCCACCCTTTGCAAATGGCCTTCCTCATTATGGTCATATTCTCGGTCAAACTCTCAAAGACATGGTTCCTCGCTATTGGAATATGAGGGGATTTTATGTCGAGAGGCGGTTCGGTTGGGACTGTCATGGTCTACCTGTAGAGTATGATGTCGAAAAAAAGCTCGAATTGAGCGGTCGCAAAGATATTCTTGAACTTGGAGTAGCTAAATTTAATGAAGCTTGCCGCGAGAGTGTTTTGCATTACGCTAAAGAGTGGCAAGGTACGATCACTCGCCTAGGTAGATGGGTCGATTGGAATCGGCAGTACCGAACCATGGACAAAGAGTTTATGGAATCTGTTTGGTGGGTATTAAAACAGCTTCACGACAAGGGGTTGGTTTATAAAGATCATAAAGTGGTCGCGTACTCACCAAGAATCACCGCAGTGGTTTCAAACTTCGAAGCGAATTTAAATTATAAAGATGTTCAAGATCCGTCGGTATCAGTGAAGTTTAAAGTTCAGGGTGAGGATGCATATCTGGTAGCCTGGACCACGACTCCTTGGACTTTAATTTCGAACCTAGCTTTGGTTATTAATCCGGAATTTTCTTATGTGAAGGTTCAAGATCATGAGTCCAAAGAGTTTTACTACGTTGCGGAAGAACGTCTTGATTTCTTATACAAGCCGCAAAAAAAGAACAAAGAACTAGCCTACAGTGTAGTTGATACGGTTAAAGGTAAGGACCTTGTCGGACGCTCCTACGAACCTTTGTTTCCTTATTTTGCTAAACAAGAAAACGCATTTAAAGTTTTATCGGATAGTTTTGTGAGTCTCGATTCAGGTACGGGAATTGTTCACTGTGCGCCCGCATATGGCGAAGAAGATTTTAGGGTATGTAAAGAGAATCACATTGAACTTGTCGACCCTATTGATGAAGAAGCCTGTTATACCGAATTAGTGCCGGAGTATCAGGGGCGCTATATCAAAGATGCTGATAAAGATATTATCAAACGTCTTAAGGACGAGTCTAAGATTCTTCGTCATGACACTATTGTTCATAGTTATCCTCATTGTGACCGAACAGAAGACCCTCTGATCTATCGAGTGATTCCTACTTGGTATGTGGCCGTTGAAAAGTTTAAAGATCAGATGGTTGCTAATAATCAAGAGATCAACTGGATCCCAGAACATCTTAAAAATGGCCGAATGGGCAAATGGTTAGAGAATGCCCGTGATTGGGCTATTAGCCGCAATCGTTTTTGGGGTACGCCGATCCCTGTCTGGGTCTCTGATAAAGATGAAACAGTTATTGAAGTCATCGGCTCGGTTGAAGAGTTAGAACAAAAATCCGGGGTCAAAGTAGATGATCTTCATAAGCATTTTATCGATGATATCACTTGGTCGTGTACTAAGACCGGCGGCACGATGCGTAGAATTCCCGAAGTGTTTGATTGTTGGTTTGAGTCTGGTTCGATGCCTTATGCCCAAAACCATTATCCTTTTGAAAACAAAGATCGATTTAACAGTATCTTCCCAGCAGATTTTATTGCCGAAGGTTTGGATCAAACTCGTGGATGGTTTTATACGCTGAGTATACTGTCGACGGCCTTATTTGATCAGCCGGCGTTTAAAAATGTTGTAGTTAACGGAATTGTTTTGGCTGCAGATGGTAAAAAAATGTCAAAACGGCTGAAAAACTACACCTCTCCCGATAAGTTACTGAATCAGTTCGGTGCCGATAGTGTGCGGCTGTATATGGTCAACTCTCCGGTATTGAGAGGAGACGATCTTAAGTTTAGCGATGAAGGGGTAAAAGACACGACTAGAGCAGTGTTATTACCTCTGTGGAATGCTTATTCCTTTCTAACTACTTATGCAGCGGCTGATGGTTGGCAGCCTAGTGACAAGTTACTAGAAGGTAAAGGCGTCGCTACAAAAAATGAATTGGACCTTTGGGTGATCTCTCGTTTGCAGACACTAAAGAAAAATGTTCATGAAGAAATGGAGTCTTACCGAGTTTACCGGGTGGTTCCTCAGGTGGTAGAGTTTATTGATGAGCTGACTAACTGGTATATCAGGTTGAGTCGCCGCCGATTTTGGGGTGGTTCCGACGGGATTAGTGAAGACTCTCAAAGTGCTTATGAAACTTTGTTCAGTGTTATGAATGAGTTTGTTAAGGTTTTTGCCCCTTTTGCTCCTTTTATTTCTGAACAAATCTATCAAGGTCTAACGGATGGATTGAAAGGTACGGATGAATCGGTTCATCTATGCGATATGCCCATGCCCGTTGATTCTTTGGTGGATGAAGTCTTGGAAAGTCGTATGGCTTTGATTCGACGGACTGTCGGTCTAGGGCGAAGTCTGCGAGCTAAGCACCAGATTCGGACCCGACAAGTTCTTCCTAGTATGTTGGTGATCAGTCGAGACGAGAATGATCAAAAACATATTGAAAAGGGGATGAAGCTTCTTAAAGAAGAGCTTAATGTAAAAGAATTAAACTTTACTACCGATGAGATCAGTCATGTGCGGTTGTCGGTCAAGCCGAATCTAAAAACTTTAGGTAAAAGACTTGGTAAAGATGTTAAAACTCTTAAAAATCACTTAGAAGAATTGAATCAAAACCCACAGCTAGTCGCTGAGTTATTAGTAAAACTCGAATCGGATGAAGCCGTGACTTTGCTCGGGCATCAGCTTACTAAAAACGACTTTTTGATCGATCGTGGCCCTAAAGATGACCGTTTAATTGCGACTGAAGAGGGAGTTACGGTTCTTTTGGATACCAATTTAAGTCCGGAGTTATTACGAGAGGGTCTTTCGAGAGAAGTGGTTAATCGTATACAGAAACTTCGTAAAGATAGTGGGCTCGATGTTTCTGATCGGATAAATGTTGAAATTGCGGCAGGTGGAGAACTCGCAAACTCGATTGCGGAGCATCAGCCTTATATAAGTACCGAAACCTTAGCGATCGCAATGACCGTTAAGCCGAAAGACGATGCGTTGAAAAACGTTAGCTTCCGAGAATCTTTTGATATCGAAGGACATGAGTGTATCATTGGTTTTATTGTTGCGCAGTGAATGGATTCGACTAGCTAGTGTTGTCGTAGCCTGCATGCTATCGGGTTGTTACAGCCTTAAGCAGGTTTATTATCATGGCAATCTATTAAGTACCCGGAAACCAATCAATGTTTTGCTTTGGAATTACGATACTGATCCGCAGCTAAAAAAAGATCTTGAGTTCGTTAAAGACGTCATCTTATATGCAAAAAAATCTGGCCTAGCTAGTGGAATGGCTTACCGTACCTACATACAGTCGCCCTATCCTTATGTGTCTTACACTGTTCAAGCCGCCCAGCCTTTGGAGATGGAACTTAAAAAATGGTCTTTTCCGCTTTTAGGGGAGGTTCCTTACCTGGGTTTCTTCCACCCTGAAAACCGAGATGAAAAGGCAAAAGAGCTGAAAAAATTTGGTTATGACGTCTATAAAGGAGCAGCCGGAGCGTTTTCTAGCCTGGGTTGGTATGATGATCCGGTTTATAGCTCGATGCTACGAAGGTCTAAGGCCTCCTTGGCTCATCTGTTATTTCATGAGTTAACTCACCGGACTTTTTGGATTCCTGATGATGCAAACCTGAATGAGCATATGGCTGAGTTTGTCGCTGGAGTGCTAACACCTCGGTATTTAAAGGCTCACAATATGCTAGAAGAGTTGAAAGAGTATCAACAAAGCGAGGAAGATCGGCTTCTTTTTAAGTCTTGGCTGAGATCTCTAAAGTCTTCCTTAGAAGCGCTCTACGCTCAGGATCATCCCCAACAGTTGAAGCTCCTGGAAAAACAGAAAATCTTCACCCGTTTTTTAAAAGATCGGCTACCAAAGTTTAATACGAAGGGCTATCAGCGTCTTCAGAACCTTGAATGGAATAATGCCAGAGTACTGGCATATGCGCTATATGAGCCCCAGACGGAACCTTTTGAGGCAGCCTTTGCTTGTTCAAAGAGCAAAGAAGTCGGAAGCTTCTTAAGACGCCTCGAGGGTATTATGGAAAATACTAAAGATATTCCAAAGGCTCTTGATCAGATGTGTGATAAAGGTAAAGTATACTGATCTTGGTTTGGATTGTATGCTGCGTTTTCTTCGAAAATACTCCTTGCCGTACTGTTTTGTACAGTCTTTGTTGTATTTTCTCCGGCGGCCTTGCCTGAAATCAAAAACAAGATCAGTATAAGTCATATAAAGTAATCGGGATAAAGAGTCGTGACCGAAGAAGAAACTATTATAACACCTGATGAACTGATCGAGGCTCTTGATGGACGTCGCTATATCGCGCTGCGCTCTCGTTTTAAGCACTTAGAAGCAGCTGACATTGCTGAGTCGATGTGCGACTTAGATGCCGGTATGTGTGCGCTGGCGTTTAGACTTATCTCTAGTGAGCGTAAGGCTGAGGTTTTTTCCTATTTGCCCTCAGAGCAGCAGCAGGGTTTGCTTGATATTTTTCCTGACGATGCGGTCACTGTCTTATTAAATGAAATGGAGCCGGTCGATCGAACTCAGCTTTTAGAGGACCTGCCTCCGGAACTCAGTAGCAAGTTTATTGAAAGGCTTAACCCCGAAGAGCGTGGGATGGCATGGAGGCTTCTTAGTTATCCGGAAGACTCCGTTGGTAGAATTATGTCGCCCGAGTTTTTTTCTACCCTTGCTGGTATTCGAGTTTCAGAAGCAATCGAGCATGTCCGCTGGAATGCTGCTAGGTATCCTGAGGAAGCTTTAAATCAGATATTTGTGGTGGATGCCGACGGGAAGTACCTTGGTGATGTTAGTATTGGTGCTTTATTTGTGGCCGAGGATAATAATGACTTGGTTGAGAATATCGTAGGGTCGAGTTATGTAACGCTTTCAGCTTTTGATGACCGCGAGATGGCTGTCGACTCGTTTCGTAAATATGATAAATCAGCGCTTGCTGTCATTGATGATAATAATATTCTGGTTGGGTTGGTTAGTTCTGATGACGTGTTTGACGTCGCCGAGGAAGAGGCTACCGAAGATATTCAACAATTTGGTGGTATCGCTAGTTTGGAAGATTCTTACTTCCAAACCTCTTTGATGGTTTTACTTAAAAAACGTGCTGGTTGGTTAGCGTTGTTATTTTTGGGTGGGTTATTTTCTGGAAAAGCGCTACGAAATTATGAGGAAGCGATTGCCTCATATGCGTTTTTAGTTTTTTTCTTACCCTTAATTATTTCTTCAGGCGGTAATACTGGGTCCCAAGCCGCATCGCTGGTTATTCGTAGCCTTGCGATTCGAGAGTTTGATCTTGAAGATTGGTACCGGGTGTTAGGTCGAGAGATTTTGACTGGTGTTGGCTTAGGTGTAGTGCTCGGTGTTATGGGTTTTTTCTGCACTCTGTTTTGGGGGTTGAGCGCTACGGTCGGTGGGATTGTATTCCTCTCCCTGATTGGTGTGGTTATTTTTGGCACCATCATGGGGTCGATGTTACCTTTTCTTCTTAAGAGGGTGGGCCTGGATCCTGCGGTGAGCTCTTCACCTCTGATTGCGT
>Ga0222674_1000634_pt1 | contig 11198 bp, 12 predicted proteins | sample AntAcemetagen866_FD_179804 | JGI IMG/M metagenome (GOLD analysis project Ga0222674, IMG submission 179804) | Saline water microbial communities from Ace Lake, Antarctica - #866 | ecosystem: Environmental > Aquatic > Non-marine Saline and Alkaline > Saline | place: Antarctica: Ace Lake...
AGGCTTTAAGGACTGAGGTGAAGTGGACGACTTCGCCGTTGGTCAGCGCTGCTACGTGACGGTTGAGGTGGACCAAATACCGACCTGTTGGAAAAGCTTTGCTGATAGACTTCGTGGTGTATCCGCCACCGTTGGCCTTAGTTGGCTTGCCCAGATTTGCGTATTCGCCACCGATCATTTTGATGGCTTGCTCTTGCTGGAGTCTGGAAGCTCCTTTTCCTTGCTTTCGTCCTTGAATTCGTAGAGCTTCGTGAGCCTTGATGTAAGAGACGTTGCAGACTGCTGCGATTCCTACTACAGCGCAATCGTTATCTTCGTTGAACTTGCTGCTTTCAATTATTAGGTCTTTGTAGAGAGGGGTCATTTTCTTTTCCGGCGTTTCGTTTAGGTAGGTATATAATAAGTGGTGTGCGCGCAGAAGTAAAGTGCTTTAACGAAATAAGTTGAAATTAAGTCGAAAAGATTGTTGCTTTTGCGATCTAATTGCACGACAATCGCCGGATCTATAAAAACAGGAGCTTTCCTATGGCACGTCCAGCAGTCCTCAGCAAGGAGGATCTCATCATCATTACCGGAGTCGAGGCGACATCGCGACCCAAGGTCAATTCGGATCGGCGAGCAATCCTCAATGCCGTTGTCGCGCTTGGCGGCCGTTGTACTATTCGCGAATTGGATCTTGAATTTGGATTCGACACTCGTCAGCTTGTTAATAGTCTCGTCAGATCTGATTGGCTTCTTCATGAATCGAACTGGCGGAGCAAATTCAAGCTGCCAACCCGTTGGCCAAGGGAGCATAAAGCATGAGCACAAAAATTATAGGTGCAGGTCTATCAGGACTGATCGCCGGCACCGTGATACCGGATTCTTTTGTTTATGAAGCGCGCAGCCGATCTGATTACCAAGACCACAGCGCGCTTCTTCGCTTCCGCTCTGACATCGTCGGCCAAGCAGTCGGTATTCCTTTTAATAGGGTGCGAGTCACCAAAGGCATTTTCTACAAGGGCGAATTCTATCCTCCAGCGATTAACTTGGTGAACCTATATTCGCGCAAAGTAATTGGCAGGCCAACCGGCGAGCGATCCATCATCAATATCGATCCTGTTGAACGCTGGATTGCGCCGCCTGATTTTCAGGATCAGCTAATCAGACGACTGCGAAAGCAGAACAGAATCGAGTTCGAGGCTGAAGCCGATCTCGCGAACCTTCCTGCCGGATCGATCACCACGGCTCCGCTGCCAGCACTTTGCATGGCGCTGGACATCGATGTCAGCGCCATTACTTTCGAGCATGCACAGATCCAGACGCTGCGGTTCGATCTTCCTGACGCGAACCTCCATCAAACGATATACTATCCAGACCCAACGACTAATCTATATCGAGCGAGCATCACCGGCCGCACGATGATCTTGGAGTTCGCTGGATCGATAGGCGATGACGAAGGCAAGACGCGCTCGGCTTGGTGCGCCATGATCGCCGATTCATTCGGACTTCCCAGAGTGCAGATTTTAAATCGAGCCGGCAACGCATTGGCTGAAGCTGAAGCAAAGGCAAACTCGACTGTCCATACATTGAGGTTCGGAAAAATCATGGACATTCCTTCTGGTACACGGCACGCGCTTCTTCTCGCGATCTCTGCTCAATATGGAATCTACTCGTTGGGCCGATTCGCGCTTTGGCGAAACATTTTGCTGGACGATGTCATTCAGGACATTCGCCAAATTCAGGATATGAAAGACAGCGATGGATACCGCAGCCGTTTAATAAAGTCTGACATCGTCAGAGGAGCCAATCGTGAAAGTAACTCTTAAGCGCTACCCGTATGAAGCAGCAAAGCTGTTAATTTTGACAAAGAATACTCGTCTGAACGTGCAGAATGAAATGGAGTTGAAATGGTCGCGAGATCGCGTCAGTAAGGAGTTGAAATACATCGCCAATACCATTCCCAGCAGCTGGGAATTCATCGACTATACATTCAAGGTCGAAGGAGTCAGCCGCGCCTTCACTCATCAATTCGTTCGGAATCGCCACGGCTCATACGCACAGGAGTCGATGCGAGTCACCGACCAAAGCGCGTATGGCTTCGTGATGCCAGACAAGATCGCGATTGATCAAGCAGGGGCAGCCGTTGTTGACTCCGTCAACTATGCTATTCAGGAAGGCTATCGACAGCTGATTGATTTAGGCCACGCGGCCGAAGACGCACGGTGCATCCTCCCAACGAATATCTCAACTGGCTTGTATGTCAAGTTCAATCTCAGGACGTTGAGCGAGCTGGCGAAGTCGCGTACAGGAGGAAGGACGCAGAGCGAATACCAGAAGGTGATTAATGCGATGATCGATGTTGTGCTCGAAGTTCATCCGTGGGCCTCTGACTTCCTGAATGATGATCGTGGCCGTGACTACTTCGATGAGCTGGAAGCCTTCGCATTAGAAGCCTTTCCAGATCTACTGGAGCGCGGAAAGTTGTTGAAGATCGTAGATAAAATGAGGAAGCAGTCATGAGTTCAAGGATAATGATTTGCGACATCGACAACTGCATCAGCGATGACCTGTGGCGGCATGATTTGATACTTGCTGGCATGCCGAATTCATGCCGTAAATTTCACGAGTATCACGCAGCGGCAGCGCTGGACAAGGCGGCGAACACGCGCCTGTTGCAATATTATTGCGAGGATGGCGAAGTTCAGGTGTGGTTCGCCACCGCAGCTCCGCAGGAGTTCATTGTCCGAAGACGCGCTTGGTTAGTCGATAATCTCCCGGCTCAAATTATTCGCAACTCGAAGCTCATCATGCGGCCTTCTGGGGTCACGCTTCCTTCGGCGATATTAAAGCCGAAGCTAATTGAAGAGTTGCTGGAATTCGAGAACAAAGTTGTTGATCAAATCGTGATGGCCTTGGATGATCGTGATGATGTCCTCGAAGCATATCGAGCGATGGGAATTTCAGATTGTCGAAAAGTATTCATTCACGAGGAGGCTTGTACTCATGGATAAGCAATTCTACAAGGCACTGGCCGCTGCTTCGTTCTCCAGTTTTCTGGCCGCGCGAGGCAGTGCTGGTCTGGACGATACGGTGATTGCTCCTCCTGACGATCGCCTTCGCGCGGCGCTTGGCGCATCACCGACAACTGACGATATCCTTCACGAAATGGCAGAGACGTTTAAAGAGCGCAACGAAGTCTATGGCAACAACTATAAGATGGTTGCGCCCATCATGAAAATCTTATTCCCTGACGGCGTGCCTGAAGGATTAGTATTCACCGATCAGTTTCACTTATTTGAGCTGATCATTGTGAAGTTAACTCGATTCGCAATCAGCGAATTATTACACAAGGACTCGATTCATGATGCCGCCGTTTACGCTGCGATGATAGAGTCCATCATATCAAAACTGGAGAACGAAGCATGAGCAGAATATTAGTAACAGGAATGGCCAGCGGACTTGGCGCGGCCCTTCATCAGCAGCTCAAAGAAGACGGTCATTATCTATACCCTGACACGGATATTGATTTTGGATTCGATGTAAGGGAAGCCGGAGTTTATTCAGATGTTCAAGTTCAGGAGCTGGACGTGTTAATCAACTGTGCCGGAGTCAATCGAATTGATTGGTTGGCCGATGCAGATGAAGCTGATTGGGACGACATGATGAATACAAATGCCAAAGGCATATTCTTGATGGCGCAAGAATATCAAGCTCGACTTAGAGAGTCCAAGGGCACCATCATCAACATCGTCTCGAATGCGGCTCACATGCCAATGCGATGCTCCGCTGCCTATAATGCATCGAAGGGCGCTGCCTTGATCCTCACCAAGCAGTTGGCGCGTGAGCTATCACCGGACATCACCGTGTTCTCGATATCGCCTAACAAGTTGGCAGGCACCGGTATGAGCGATTCGATAGATAAGCAGGTCTGTGAAACTCGCGGTTGGACTCTCGAAGAGGCGCAGAAGTATCAGCTGCAGGGATTGCTAACGGGCGAAGAGACTCCGGTGGCGAATCTGGTAAACTTCATCTCATTCCTTTTGGCGACGAAAGGTAATCATAAATATTTAACAGGGTGTGATATCCCTTACGGAGCATAGCATGAAATTTAAGATAGAGCAATTGGCAATCGTGCCGCAGCACATGACGGCAGCGGCTATGACCCTACTTAATGACATGGGCATGAACATCTGGACTCGTGACAGAGTATCGGCTGACGGCTATGTATTCGGCGACCGTGGCGAGAACGAAGCGAACCTGTCATTTAACTATCACGACTTGACCGAGAACAAGAGCGTGCTGGAATTCGAAGTTCTGGAATATGTCCATGGCGACAATTGGATGCGCGGCCGCGATCCTTCTGCCAGCCATATCGGAATGCACTGCAGCGAGATCGAGCTGGATAGTTGGAAGGCATTTTTCAATTCACGCAAGATAGGCACTGCTCAGGAAGTCTGGACTAACGGCCACACCAATCCGTATCTTATAGAGCAGCGCAGGCACTATCATTATTGCATTTTCGATACAAGGCGAATTCTGGGCATAGACGTCAAGTTCATCGTCAGGATCGACTGATGCGAATCGCGGTCTTTGATACCGAGACAACCGGCCTTCCATATCACCCGTCAGTTAGTCTCGACAAGCAGCCGCGCATAATTGAGTTCGCGGCGAGGATCATCACCGAGTCCGGCCCTACAAATGAAACGCTGGATTTTATCTGCAATCCTTTTCGCGAACTCGAACCAATCATCACCAAGATCACCGGACTAAATCAGGAGGACGTTAACAGCGAGCCTCCCATTGGCGAGTTCATGGATGACATTCAGGCATTCTTCAATGGCGCTGATGGATTGGTCGCGCACAACCTTCCTTTCGATACAACGCTGCTTTGGCTGGAAGTCCTCAGAGCCGGACGCGAAGAGGAGTGGCAGTGGCCGTGCATTCACGTCTGCTCTGCCCAAACTTATCTTCCATACTTCGGCTCACGACCTAAACTCATAAAGTTGTACGAGCACTTCACCGGCAAGAAGTACGCTCAGACTCACAGAGCGCTCGACGACGTTGACGCGCTTTGCGAAGCCATTCACCAATCAGGACTGCTCCATGAAATCAAATCCATTTCCGCAACTAAAAATCAGAACAGAGTTTACCTTTCGAAAGACATTCGTGCCGATTGACGCTGCGGCCGAAAGGCTCGCGGATATCGGCGTGAAGTCGGCAGGCATTGTTGATCCTAATTGCTGGGGCCATGTTCGATGGATGAAGGCTCTGGCGAAGCGCGACATCAAGCCGATGTTCGGCTTGTCGTTTCAAGTCGAGTTGGAAGACAAGCGCAAACCAATGGCATGGATCTTGGCAGAGGATACAAAGTCATTCTATCGATACGCGAGCGCTGATGACTTCACCGAAGCTTCGTTGGCAGAGACTTCCGGTATCATTCGCTTTGCCGGCGATGCTTTAATCGATCCTGCGTCCTTCGATTACATTGATGTGGGCTTGAATTCGATCTGGTCGATCAATCGCGCATTGGCGCTGCACAAGAAGACCAAGAAGCCGCTGGTCGCAGTCGTGGACAACTGGTATTCGGCAGAAGCTGATCGCATGAAATTCAGATCGATCACCGACAATCAAATGACGACACCACAGTGGATTCTTTCAGAGAAAGAGTTGAAGCAGTACGCGCCATGGATACCGAAAAAGGCATACGCCGGATCTCGCGAAGTCGCGGAACGGCTCGAAGGCACCGAACTCCAGAAGGCTCCGATGATCGAGTTCAAAGGCAACCTCTTGAAGCTCGTTGAAAAAGGCAAGCGAAGACGATGCATTGAAGGGTTGAAGTGGACGCCTGAATATAGGGCGCGACTCGCGCGCGAACTGGCAATGATCGAAAAGAAAAAGTATGAAAGCTATTTCATCGTGGTCAGCGATCTCGTCGATTGGGCGAAGCAGCACATGCTTGTCGGCCCTGCGCGCGGCTCGTCTGCCGGAAGTCTTGTCTGCTATCTCCTTCGAATAACTGAAGTGGATCCACTAGTTCACGGCCTATTGTTCGAGCGCTTCATCGATATCAATCGTGACGATTTACCTGACATCGATATTGACTTCAGCGATACAAAGCGCTACATGGTATTTGATTATCTCGCCGATAAGTATGGCCGCGAGAATGTCGCGAGACTAGGCAACGTGTCAGCGCTTCAATCGAAGTCGTTAATGGCGGAGTGTGGCAAGCGCTTGGCGATTCCTGCCAACGATACCTTTGCCGTGAAGAATGTATTAATTGAATACAGCTCTGGCGACTCGCGCTATGGCAAAGGGCTTGAAGACACGCTGACCAATACCGGAGCCGGCAAAGCGTTCATGGAGGCTCACCCCAACGCGAGTTACATGACTGGCGCAGAAGGCCATGCGTGGCATACATCGATTCACGCCGCAGGCGTTATCGTTTCGAACGAGCCGATCACCGACTATTGCTGCGTTAAAGATGGAGTAACACAATTGGACAAGAAGGACTCTGAAGAATTAAATTTATTGAAGATCGATGTCTTGGGGCTTCGCACTCTGGGAATCATTGAAGACGCTGGCGTGATGACGCCGGATGAATTGTATGCCTTGCCGATGGATGATCAGAAGGTTTTGGACGTGGTGAACGATCGTCGATTTGCTGGCATTTTTCAATTCGAAGGGTCAACGCAACGCTTGGTATCGATGTCGATTCCAATCACATCATTTAGGGTACTAGACCACATCACAGCGCTGGCAAGGCCTGGCCCTTTGGGTGGTGGTGCGGCCAACACCTATACCGATATCAGCAACGGAAAAGCAAAGCCGTCATTTGCTCACGAGTCGATGAAAGCGTATTTGGAAGAGACAAACGGCGTGGTTCTGTACCAAGAGCAAGTCATGAAGATCGTTCGTGAGTTGGGCGAGTTCTCGTGGGCGGAAACATCAGCAATACGAAAGGCGATGAGCGCGAGAAAAGGCGTTGAATATTTCGACCAACGCAAAGTGCAATTCGTCAAAGGCTGTAGCAAGAAAGGAATTGAAGAAAAGATAGCAGAAGATATTTGGCGCGACATTTGCTCGTTCGGTGCGTGGGGGATGAATGCCTCTCATACTTGCAGCTATGCCATGATCAGTTATTGGTGCGCGTATTTAAAATGCTATCACCACGTTGAGTTCGCGGCCGCGCTCCTTCGATCAGCGAAGGATAATGAGCAGACAATCGAAACGCTTCGCGAGCTTCAAAAAGAAGGCGTTGAATACTCGCCATTCGATCTCGATCTGTCGAGAGAGAACTGGGCAGTCATCGGCGGCAAGGTGGTTGGAGGCTTCATGAACCTTCACGGGATTGGCCCTGCCAAGGCAGCGATCTTGGTGAAAGCTCGTGACGAGGACACGTTGACTGAGAAGCAGTTCATCACGATTAGCAACGCAGAGGTGAGCTTCGAAAATCTCGAAGAGGCGCGCACACGCTATCCAGATTTGTACGCTCATCCTTCTCATTATAACATCTCCGGCCCTATTAAAGAATTTGCCGATCTCGAAGACTACGAAGCCGCCGTGGTGATCTGCAAGTTGGTAAAGAAAGAGCGACGAGACGAGAATGAAACGGTGCGGATGAATTGGCGTGGCGGCAAGAAGTATGACGGCCCATCACTGTTCCTCGATCTGCTGGTGGTTGACGATTCAATAAGCAAGCCTGCCATCGCTCGCTTCCGGCCGGAGCTGTGGCAGACGCATGGCGAGCTTATGGCAGACAGGGCGATTGATGGTCAGGACTGGTTCATATTTCGAGGCAAATGGCTGACGCAATTCAGTATGTTAATAATCAAGAAGGCCAAGTGTCTTACTAATGAGGAGTTATTCAATGCGAAAGCCTGAGCAAAAAGTCTGGGATACCTTTAAGCGCCACATCGATTCGAGCGCGCGTGAAGTCAAGTATGAGCGCATGGAGAACATCGTGTCAGTTGGAACGCCTGATGTTTATACGAAGCCGCGCCATAACGTGGACACGTGGATCGAGCTGAAAGCGCCACACGCTCCTGTTCGTGATAGTTCGCTATTGCTTTCCGGCTCCTGCATAATAAGAACAGAGCAGCGAAACTGGCATCACTCGCACACCGTCGATTATCACGGCCGCAGCTACATTTTGGCACGCGACGACAAGGGCGAGCTTTACCTTTGGCACGGCTCGCTGGCACTAACTCTGAACGGCATGTCGCACAAGGAGTTGCGCGAGGCATGCATTGCCAATACATGGGCAGGAATTGTCAATCACTTATTCGGAAAACGATCATGAAATTACCACTACTTGAAAAACAGATTGAGGCGTTCGAGCTTCAAAAGCACCGTGAGTTCTTCGCGCTATTCGCGGAGCAAGGCACCGGCAAGTCTGTCATGGCGCTCGCCGATCTGGAACGAGTCTATTTGAATAAGGACGTTAACGCTGCGCTGATCATCGCGCCTAATGGCGTCCATCGGAACTGGGCCTTGCGCGAGATCCCAAAGCACCTTGACGTGGCGCACATCGCCATCCCTTACGTGTCAGGGCGAGTTTATTTCAAGAAGGCATACGAGGCGATGATGAAGTCATCCCACCAGCTTAAGATCCTTTGCATGAGCATAGACAGCGCTGTCACGAATCAGGGCTTTGATCTTGCGGCTTCCTTCCTCCGGCAAACCGATGCATGGATGAGCGTGGACGAGTCCCAACGCATTAAGAATCCAAAATCCAAGCGCACCAAAATGGTATCCAATCTGGGCAGGCTCGCGATCATCAGACGGATCTCGACAGGCACCGCAGCGACCAACGCGCCTCATGACGTCTTCTCTCAAATGCAATTCTTGCAGAAGGGATTGTTGGGCACGAATTCATACAGAGCCTTCGTGGCACAGTACACCCGTCTCATCCCAGACGATTCAGCGCTGGTCAAGAGCATCATGCTGAAGACGCGCGAACGAGGCGAGGCCGCAGCGCGCTCCGAAGGGCGAGCGTACCACCACAATGATCGGATACCGCCGCCGCAACTGGCCGTCACGGATCGACATGGCAATAAGATCTACCAGAATCTTGACGAGCTTCACGCGCTCCTCGCGCCTCACAGCTTCAGAGTGCTGAAAAAGGAATGCATGGATCTGCCAGACAAGATCTATGAGCCGTTATATTTCGAGTTGGATCCAAAGCAGCGCACGGCCTATACTCTACTCAAAGAGGAGTTGCGGATTGAGCGCGACAATGGCATGATCGAAGGCTTCCAAAAGCTATCGATAGGCACGAAGCTTCAACAGATCACCAGCGGCTTCATCATGGCTCGCGGCGATGTCTTGGAGTATCGCGAGAAGCACCCGCGCATCGAATTGCTCGCGGCTGTCTTGGAGGATCTGGAAGGCCAATTCATTATCTGGGCAAAGTTCACGGCAGAGATCGAGGCGATCACCAAGCTGCTTCGGAAGCTCAAGATCAAGGCCGCAGCTTATTACGGGAAGACTCCCAAAGGCAAGCGTGACGAGATCATCGATGGATTTCAAGCTGGGGAGATTCGGGCATTTGTTGGCCAAGCGAAGGCTGGCGGAACTGGCCTGACGTTGACGAATGCCGATGTGGTCATTTACTATAGCAGCGATTTTTCGTTGGAGGATCGACTACAGAGCGAGGATCGGAACCACCGTTATGGAACGACAGAGCCGGTGCTGTATATCGATTTGATAGCGGAGAATTCTATTGATGAAAAGATCCATGCCGCGCTTCACTCGAAGGGCGACATGGCCAAGGCGATTATGGGCGAGCTGGATTGAGGTAGAGATGCTATAATTGAAGTGAACGCAGAAGTAAAGCACTTTGATAAAAATAATTCCCATGCTGCGCGGAAGCGATTGACTTAGGAGTTTTGGCGCAGCCGCAGCACAGGAATTACATCAGGCTCGAAGGAGATTGTGCGCTTCGACTAATGCCAAAGCGATCCGGTTACAGACTGCTCCGCGCTTCTCCTTGATGATAGACTTCCGGTGAATGAACTCCGGCTCGATAATGATCGCTGGACATCTCGTCCGTTCAAGGAAGAAGTCAACTCCATTCTCTGGATCCATTCGATAGTATCCTGCTTTGATTCCGCGATCAGGCTGAATAAGTTCTGCCATGGCAAGTTGGACTATTGACGCCAACGCAATTCCGTCCTCGCTATTAGGATAGTGAAGCGTCTCGCAACCTTTCCCTATGCGATTGCCATCAGAGTCCGCTGCGCTGTTGAAGTGAATCTCGACAGCTATTGATCTTGAAGGATCTCGTTGGTTAATGTAATTCACTTTATCTTTAAGAAAGCCCAGCGGGACAGGCATGGAGATGTCCTGCGGCAATCGTTCTGTGATGAGCTCACGCCAAACCACGGCTTCGTCGAATTCGGTGAAGCCGTCATAGCTCGCGCCGGTTTGCTTTTGGTGATGGCCTGCTGAAACAAATATCATGGCTATTTCCAGTTGAATGAATGAATGGGTAAACCGCGCGGCCCTTTCCTGTCAGTCTTGACGTTGTCTATTTTGAAGACGCCAGAGTGCAGCAACTCACAGATAGACGCCTCGTCATGCTTTCGAAACTCGACGAGATCGAGCATGGGCGCGGCGAATGGATCAAGCAATATAATAGATGACTCTGCTTGATCATGGCCTTTGAACGGGTGAGGATTTTCATCCATGGCATCGTTTTTCGATGCAGGGTTGACAGGAATAAAGATTGTTTCTGCCTTCGCGAAGTCTTGTATATATCTTCTCGCGTTGCCTGTCTCGATGGAATGCTTTAAAGAGACACCGGCGATATTCTTGCGCTCTTGAAAGGAACCGCGCAATAAATCTTTTTCTGAGTCAAGGATTATTTTCACATCGGCGGCGCGCGTGTTCCATGGAGGATCTTCTGAAACAGAAGCTCGAAGGATCTGGCCCGTATTGTTGTCTATTTGCGCATAGATAAAGAGCGGTACTTCACCATCTCCCATATCATACGGCGGCGATCCCTGCAGATAGTAGTTAGTTGCAAACGCAGTTTCTGATCCAGAGCCTGCGTCGTTAACGAAGGCCGCGTGTGGAAGGACATCTGAAGTTCCTAAGGCGTCACGGCCTAATCCTACAAAACGAATATCAGTGCTGGTCGCTCTGATGTGAAATCCTAAAAGGTACTGGCTGTTGATTGTGACATAACCAGTTTCCGAGAATAAGATTGAAAGGCT
>Ga0222674_1000636_pt1 | contig 11174 bp, 11 predicted proteins | sample AntAcemetagen866_FD_179804 | JGI IMG/M metagenome (GOLD analysis project Ga0222674, IMG submission 179804) | Saline water microbial communities from Ace Lake, Antarctica - #866 | ecosystem: Environmental > Aquatic > Non-marine Saline and Alkaline > Saline | place: Antarctica: Ace Lake...
TGATCTGAACGACCGTCCGCCCCCTCGCCCCGCCGAGCGCCCGCATCTGACCGGGCGTGAACACGCCCTCGTCATTGCGGATTATCGCCGGGCGCTCGCCCGGACCGATCCCCGAATGAAAACGCGGTGCGCCGGCGAACATGCTGGCGGGCACGCTCCGGTAGCCGCTCGGGTCGGAGCCCATACCGCCGCTATGGAATAGGCCGACCGCCGAGGAGATCAGGTTTCCACCGCCGCCAGCGGCCGGAAACAGACCGGCAAACAGCGCATCGATGCCAGAGTTGAGAAGTTTTTCGCCCAGCTTCCCGATTGCATTGCCGAGCGCCTCGGTTGCATCCTTGCCGGCGCGAAGGTCGGAGAGGAAGCTGGTCAGCGCATCCTTTGACAACGCCCGGGTCTCGTCGATTCGCTTGTTTGCTTCCGCAAGCGCTCCGGCCTCCGCCTTTGCCGCAGCCTGCAACGAATCCGCTGCCGCCTTCGCTGCGGCCTGTTTCTGATAGAGCGCCGTCGCGGCGCCCATCACTGCCGGCGCCATGGCGTGGTTCTGATCGATCCCGGCTTGCACAAGCGCGTTGTAGGCCGCCTGAGCGGCCCCAGTCCTCGCCAGTTGATCAGCCTGATGCTTGAGCCCATCGATGACCTGACGGATGCGATCGCCTTCGGCGTCGGGGATATTCAGTCCGCCACCGCCAGCGCCGGGTTTAATAGGCACCGTGACATTGGTGCCAGATCGCCCCGCGAGTTCCTTCTCGATGGCGTCTCGCTGTTTCTTGAGCGATTCGACCTGCGTGTTGATGATCGCCGTTGTCAGGCTGGTCGTTTCACTGTCGGGCTTCGCCCGAGCGAGAAGTCCCTCGATCCGTTCAAGTTCGGCCTTGAGCCCGCCCGTCGTTTTAGTCTCGAGCGTACGCGACATCTCTATGAGCGAAGAGATTCCTCGCGCCACAGCGGCGATCGCCTCGGCTGTTTTGACGATGATCGGCGTCAGGTCGATAAATGCCTGCTTGAGATTGATATCGACAATCTTCGCCGCAACCCCCAGCTTGTTCTCCATTTCTTCGGCGTTTTGCAGAACATCCCGGCTAATCACCAGCCCGAGAGCACTGGCGCGATCGACGAACTTGTCGATGCCAGCAGCGCCTTCTGCCGCCAGTTGACCGACACGAATATTCGACTCGCCGAAGGCAATCGCCGAAATCCGAGCCCTGTCCGCCCCCTCAGCCGTCCGACTGATACCATCGAACATATGGCGCAACCGCTCGTCGAAAGTCCCCGCGCTCTGAATATTCTTGAGCAGTTCCGGATCGAGTATCTTCAGCTTCTCGACCAGTTCACCGGTGCCGATCGCCGCTTCACCCGACCTGATCTGGAACGTGCGCAGCGCGTCATTGAGCTGATCGTCACCGATACCTTGTTCAAGAGCCGCGAAGCTGAGCCCCTGGAACACATCGGAATCCAGCCCAAGGTCTCTGATACGCTTCGCCAGTTCATCAAATTCGCGAGTAGCTTCGCGCGCCACCCGCAGCGCCGCACCCACGCCGAGCACAACCGCGCCGATACCGGCAGCGGCGGCAAGGCCCGCCGGCCCCAGCCCGGCCAGAACAGAGGTCGCCGCCCCGCCCCGCGTTGCCAGCCCTTGCATGCCACGCTGCGCCTCGAGCGAGGCCGTGTTGACCAACTTGAGATGCGGCGGCACGGTCTTGGCGCTGCGCTCGAGCTTGCGCAACGCCTCCTCGCCGTCCTTTCCGAGCGAGCGCAACGCCGCCTTGACCTGTTCGGCGCCATCGGCCGACAGGCGAAGTATGACGCCGCGTTTGGTTTCAGCCATTTTCCTGTTCCCTGTCGCGGGAGCGCTGCGCCCCAGTGACGATGCCCCGCTCTCCCTCCGCCAGGAGGAGCCGCACGGCCGTGCTATCGATGCCGGTCAGATCGACCCGCATGAGCGCCTCACGGAAATCAATGCCGATTACGATTCCGGCCATGCCGACAATCCGCCAGGCGCTCTGACAACTCGCGGAGGCCAGCGCGGCCGCGCCCTCGATCGTGAGCGGCCGGTTTTCTACAAGCGGGCAGAAGGTTCCATCTGTGCCGGGTTTGCCCCGGGCGCAGGGCTCGCAATCTTCGGCGCATCTGGCGCAATAGGCGCCGCCCCCGCCAGCAAGCCATTCGGCGGAAGCGGCTACCCTTTTCCCTCGTCGAAAACTTCTCCGATCCGCCGATACGCCTCGGACTCGAACCTCTGGTGACGCGATGGGTCACGAAGGTAGCCGGCCATATTGCGTGGCGTCAGTTCAGCCGGTGCTTCCTCTTCGTCGACCCATACGCCGCGCCACTGCGAGACAATACGGATGGCGAGTTCGACACCCATCAACGCCCGGCTGTAACCCAGCATCATCGACTCGTCGGCGATTTCATCGGCGCTTGGCGCTTCGAGACCGAGATCCGCCAGTGTCTCGGCTCCGAGGATTGCCTGGCGAAGGCGCTCGCTCGCCGCGGCTTCCGCCGCCCTGTATTCCGGCGTCGTCGCCGGACGCATCAGAAACCCGACCCCGTCGCCCATATCGACCCATTTGGGCGTCTCGGAGTCGGGCCCAAGCGAAAGCCGCAAACCCATATCAGTAGGCCGCGACGGCGTTGCGCAATGTCGCGGTCAGCATGCCGGCGCTTGCCGACTGCTCCGACCGGAACGGGAATGTCTGTTCGACGCCGGCGGGCCCGTTGAACGCATCGGCACCCTTTTCGATGCGCGTCCCGGGCGCGGTCAGCACGAGGCTGCGGGTCGCCGAGAGCCGCCACTCCATTTCCAGATCGTGGACGCTCGCCGCCCGGGCGATTTCGTACATCGCCTCGTTGACGTAGCGCAGCCGCAACTGACCGTTGAACGCCGCCTCGCCGCCGCGCTCGTAGCCCGAGACATATTCCTCGTCGGAGACAAAATCGAGCGAAGCCAGATTGTTCCGATAGGCCGCATCGACACCGAGAACCGATCCCATAGCCACATCGTCGAGGCGCAGCACGCCCTTCACCGCGGGCATCTGGTCGAGCGCCAGCGTCGTCGGCGTGCCACCCTGACTGGTGTCGGTCGCGTCTTCCTCTTTCCATCCGAGAAATTCCGCCTCGAGGCGGCGGAAGCCCTCCTCGAAACCCATCCGGAAATTGAGGACATTGACGAAGTTGCCGAGGTGACGCCGGTACTTTGGCCCGCCCGCCGTGCCTGAATTTCTCAGCTTCTGCTCGATCGAGAAAGCCGGCAGCGCCTCGCCCCCCGACGCGAAGACATGCGAGTAGCAACCGCCCGACAAGGTCGTTCCTGACGCGGTCGCGTTCGAGGCAGCGGAGGCAGCAAGCGTGAAGGCATTCCCGTCGGGGCCGGCGGTGTCATGCTCGATCGTCACCGTGGTGCCGCTCGCCTCGTCATAGGTCGCGTCGTCGACATCGGTATCGGCCGAGCCGTTGAGCGCCGTGACAATCGCGGTGATGGTATCGCCAAGCGTACCGCCAATCTCGATTTCGTCGGCGCCAGGCGAACCGGCGACAAAGGTGAATTCGACCCCATTGATCGTGATCGTCGAACCGGCATCCGGCTGACCGGAGAAAAGCAACGAGCCGGCCGCGGCAATCGCCGTCGTCACCGGGGCACCGAAAGCCCCAAGCAGCATGTAGCCGAGATGGTTGATGCACAACGGCATGACCAATTGCCCCTCGTGCCGATGAACGTCGGGGCCCGGCGCCGTCATGTCGGCATCGTTCACCCTCGGGGCATTGAGCAGGGGATCGTCCGGCAGACCGAAACGCTCGCCGAACGAATGCGAATAGACCGGCAAGCGCGGATAGTCGCCGGTCGCGGCCGTGGTAAAATCCGCCTGCACCTTGAGTAGCAGGTCGGTCATCTTGCCGCGAGGTAATGCGGTGAGCGACATCGGTCAATCTCCGGTTTTCGAGAAGGGGGACCCTCCCCGCCGGGGAGGGAAGGCGCGCCAGTTAGCGCTATCTATTCCGGCTTGGTGAAGAGTCCGGCGACTTGGAGATCGCGGGCCGTCGCAGGTCGCGCGAATCCGCCCTTGACCATCGCGGCGATTCGATCGGCCGTTACCTCCATCGCGATCGCGCCCTTCTTGCCTTCCGGGGCATCCGCCAACATGACGACAGGCGCCACATGCTCAGCATTCGAGGATTTCGTGGATTTTGCTTTCCGAGCCATTGGTCTCTCCTGTGGTTTGCCCCGGATTTCCGGGCTGGTTTCAGAACGGCCGATACGAGGTGAACTCGAAAGTCACCCCGATCACCCCACCCTTGAGTTGCGGGACACCGTCGATCGCGAGGTTCGATCCCTCGATGCCGGTCACCCGCGCGCTGCCGATCAGGCCGTGCCACGGCGCTTTTTCCTGCTCCGCGTCGACTTCGATCGCCTCGACAACATCGTTGATAGCGACAAGCCCGGCATCGAATGCGGCGTCGCGATCGGTCTGCGATGCCGCCTGGACAATCCATTCCAGTTCAACGATCAGGCCGAGATCGTAGACCCTGTCCGGCCCAAGCGTTTCGTTGCGATCGACGATCGACCCATCGACCAGATTAAGCGCTGCGCCAGGAGCGCCCGAGGCCGGCAATTCGTCGAGGATCTGCGGCAAAGCATCGTTGCGCGTCGCCACCGGCAACGCCGGGCCCGCCGCTGCAACCAACGCTTCATGAAAAGCAACCCTGATCTGCTCCGACCTACTCGCCACGCGACAACTCCCGGTCAATTTCACGAGCCACGGTCAGCGCCAGAGCATCGGCCTCCCGCGCCAAGGCGGTGTCGAAGTCCAGTCGCTTTCGCAAACGCACCTGCGGCACCATGACAAACATGATGACCCGTTGAATTTTGGCGCGCCGGCTGATCTTTCCCTTGGGCAAGGCCCGCCAGCCGCGCTTACTCTTCGATGCGAGGCCGTTGATGTAGGCGAGCAGCGTGCCCTTCCGGCTTCGGAAGAATTTCAGGTCCTGATTGAACCTGGTCTCGACTTCGAAGGGGTTGGCGAGCGCTCCCCGTCCGCCGAAGTCACCGCCGCGCCGGCGTTTCGGAACATTCTCGGTCGGGATCGCCAGATAGGCCTTGCCGTTGCCCGGCCGGACAAGCGTGCCGGAATGACCGATCAGGATATGCCCCGACCGCTGGCTGAAAACGACGCCGGCGGCCGACATCGAGGCCCCGCGTTCCGGATAGACCCGCCCGCGCACCGATTTGGCGACCCGCTGCCCGAGCCCGGCACTGTTGATCTGGGTCCGAAGCCTGTTCTTGAGACTGTCGGTGCCAAGACGAACGCCCTCGGTCGTGCCACGTGCGATCGCCGCTGCGTCGGCGTCGATATCGCGCTGCAAATTTCCGGATAGTGCCAGTTTGAAGTCGAGACCAGCCATGGCGGCCGCCGATCAGGTCGCATCTTCGATACAGCCGATCTTTTTCGGCTTCACCACCCGCAACCAGACCATCTCGCCATCGTTGACGTGGTATCGCGGCTCTGAGGTCGGATCAGGATCGCTGTCGGCGACGGCGAAGTAGCAGGGCCCGCCGACCGCCTTGGCTTTGATCGCCCGCGCGACGATATGATGAGTTTCATCGGCCACCACTGGCGGTACAAACGCCGCCGACCCGACCGTCACCAGGTCCTCGGTCGCCGTCGCAGTGCCCCCGATCGCCAGTTCCGATGAATCCAGAAGCTCGCCGGCGATCTCGGTTCCGTAGAGAACCTGATTTTCCTCGATTATGAGACGTCCTGCCATCGAACACAGCCTTTCATGGTTTCAATCAAACAGAGGTCTCGGTCGCCGGGCAGCGCCACACCAGACGCGACCGGTCCCAACGCCTTGGTGCCGCCAGGATCGTGTAAGACACCCCGGCGACAATGAAGATGCCACCCCTCGCCGGCGCCGTGACTTCGCTTATGCGCACATCGATCAGAGTCGACGCTACGACAGCGCGGATTTCGCCCAACTCCGCCTCTTCGTCGGGCTGAGCCAGAATTACGCTGATCTCGGTGACCGGATCGCCCCCGCCAGGCGGCTGATAGCTGCAGCCCGGCTCCGCGGCATCCGCAAACGCGTCGTCGACAGCCATCGCGGCAATTTCTGCTTTCATGGCAACACGCCTCCATGCCACCTAAAGGCCGGCCTGCGGGAAGGTTAGCGGACGGGGCGACAACCGCCCCAATCCGCCTCCATGGCATCGCAAAGGATGGAGGACTAGGTCCGCTTACCCTTGATCAGCACCCGCGGGCGCGTGCAGTATTCGATCGAGTTCATCTGCACGTCGAGGTGGACGCCTTTTCCGTTCGGCATCGGATATTGCTTCGCGTAAAGCCGCTGCCCCATGGTGTTGACCGTCTCGATGTAGTCGGCGGGCGCCATGACCGACCGGAACAGGTTCGGCACGCCGACCGGATAAATGTGACACTTGTCGGTGTTGATGTAGCCAGTGCCGCCAACGGAACCGCGATAGTTTTCCCAAACGATTCCGCCAAACTCGAAAGCGCCATAGCTCTTGCCGTTCTTCTCGATATAGCCCTCCCGTAGAATCTTGGCTTCGTTCCAGCCGATGAACGTCTCGCGCACTTCCGGGTGAGCAAGGAGATCATCGAAGAAGTTGTCACCGCAGAACGCCCGCACTTCGCTGAAGGGAAGCCCGCCAAGTTCAACGGCGATTGCTCGCGTTTGTGCCGCGCATTTCTTGCGCAATGCGCCGCTGCCGGCACTGGCGTTGTCGAGATCAAAATCGACCTCTGTCAGTTGGCTGACCTCGAATGAGGTGAATAGGTTGAGCTCGGAGGCATCGGCATAGGTAATGACGCCCTTGATCGCACCAATGCGGGAGAACTCGCGCGTCGCCTCCATCGATTGGCTGTGGATCATACCGCGCTCCGCGACCTTATCCTGCACCGTTTCGAGCGCAGTTTCCTGGCCCCAGGCGCGAACCCCCTGGACCTCCTCGGCCATAATGGCGTCATTGATCTCAAAATGTGGCACCGTCAGACTCCGCAGACGACGCTTCGATTTTTCGACCGTGGCGCCAGGTCCGCCGCGGGGCGACGGGCTGACCAGAACGAGAATGCCATCCTTCTCCTCAATGGCGATCGATATGGTGTTGACGCTGGATGAGGCGAACAGACCCATTTCGTCGATGCGTCCGGGGACAAAATCAAGCGCGTTGATGGCGTCGGTCAGGCTGACCACGCTGAACGCGTCACTACGGAAGATATCGAGCATTGAAGCTCTCCTTTAATGTGGTGAGGTCCCCGCTAACGCGCAGGTCTCTATTGATGAAAGTGGGAAGCGCCCACGCTAGCGGACGATGATGCCTTGCGTGGCCAGTTGCGCGATCGCGGCCGCCTTTTCGTCGGTCGTGATACCGTCCGGCCAACCGAGTTCGTTACCGTTGACCTCGGCATCCCGGACGATGCCGGAGATCTTCGCAGTTTCGCCGACGCCGGTAGTCACCGGATAGAGGGCAATCGCCGCCGCGACCTCGGCGCCATCCGTGGCCGAAAGATCGAGCGCCTTGAACGTGCCTTCATCGGTCGCCGGTGCCAACGTGACAGCTAGTGTGAACTGCGCAGCAGCCGAGAAGTCCGTCGATCCGTCGGCAATGGTGAATTTCACCTCGCCGTCATAGGCGACTGCTACCGTCGCCAGGCCATCGATCGTGCCGTCGGGTCGGATTACCGCGAACTCGCCGACATTGGAGCCCGATTCAATCAGGCGCACGATATAGGTGCCTTCCTGAACACCCGCCCCATAGGCTGGCGTCGCCTTTGTCAGCTCTCCGTTGCCAGTGCCAGTGAAGGCGGGATCCCCAACGGTGACCGCGCCTTCGTTGAGACCGACTTGGCCGAGCACGAGGCCGGCGAGAACGGTCATTGATGCCGCGATGAGGAGATTGCCCCGGGAGCGAATGCCGCTCGCTTCCGAGATCACGAAAGAAGCCGCATGGCGGCCTTCAATCAAAGCAGTCATATCGATTGTCCTTCTAGGATAAGGGGATGCCGCGCGCGGCGGCGTTACATACGGACCCGGCTTAGTCGGGCTGTGATGTCAGATGCCGAAAGCCGTTAGCGGCGGGCAGAAACCCGTGCGTTCTGCTTCGCGACTGCCTTCTTCCAACCGCTTGCTCCGGCCGATCGGGTTGCGGCCGACTCAGTGCCGGGATCGATGTCCCTGCCGGCCATCCGCTCGGACAAGCGCGACGATTTAGGCGCGGAGGCCAGCATTTTTCTGGCCTCGCCGTAGTTGAGCTTCTTCGCGGCAACCTTGCCGGCCAGTTGGCGCGCGAGAGCATCCCGCCCCCTCGCTTCCTTGGCATTGAGCAAGGCAAATCCGGCTTTAGAACCCGTGGCTCGGGCCGCCGGCTCCTTCTCTTCGTCATCCTCGCCTTCGGCGGCTTCTTCTTCCTCTTCGTCGTCCTCGGCCATCTGCTCTTCGTCATCCTCGCCTTCGGCGGCTTCGTCGTCATCGTCGTTCTCGGCTGCCTTGAGCGATATGCCGAGGGCCTTGAGTTCGGCGGCGGCCGCGGCGTCGCCTTTCGCGGCCTTGGCTCGCAATGCGGCAATCTGTTCAGTGAGTGACATTTCGGGATCCTTTTTCTGGTTGGCGCGCGCGACCAGATCGGTCGCATTGACCCCCGCCCCGGCCGGCGCGCCGGTCGCGGTACTTGTGGACAGGGATTCCTGAAGGGCGTCGAACGCCGCCCGCTCCTGATCGATGGCATCGACAAGACCGAGGGCCAGTCCCGACCTCTCGGGCTCGGAGTGCTCGGCGATGTACCAGAGCGCCTCCTGCGCACGGATCGCCTCTGCGCTCAGTCCCCGGCCGGACTCGACCAGGGCGACGAACCACCGTGCTATTTCATCGACGATCGCCTGAAAGTGTTCGCGATCCTCTTTCGCAAGGGGCTTCCAGGAAGCGCCGATCGTCTTTCTAGCGGCGCTCTGGATAGCCTCGACCTTGAGGCCCCATTCGGCCATCATTTCCGACATGTCGATATGAAGCACCACGACGCCGATTGAGCCGACGTCCGCCGATCGTGTTGCAACGATCCGATCGGTGCTGCAGGCGATCGCGTAGGCCGCCGAACAAGCCAGCTTCGTATGGGTCCATATTGGCTTGCCCCCGGCGAGGGCGCGACCCTCACGGATCTCGTTGGCGAGTTCGAAACATCCGTCGACCAGTCCGCCTGGCGATTCTACCCGCAGAAAAATCCCCCTGACCCGGTCATCGCCGCGAGCTACTTTCAAAGCAGAGCCAATCTGTGCGTAGCCGCCGCGCCAGCAATCCTCCCACCAATCGTAGTAGCCGCTCGGTGTCAGAACGCCGCGGACATCGATGACGGCAATTCCGTCGACGATCGCATAGCCCTCGCCTTCCTCGATTGCCGATGCCCACGGCACGCGAGGCATCGCCAGGACATCCCTGTTGATATCCTCCAGCCGCGCACCATCCCGCTCCCCCTGAGCCGGCGCGCCGCGCCCGAGCAAAGAGCGAAGCCACCCGCCGGATTGCCGATCGGCATTCTCCTCGAATGCCTGGTCGACCAATGCCTGCGCCGCGCGACGCTCGAGCAGAACAGGTGTATGCGGCGTGCGAAGCACGCGCTGCAGGTGTGTCATTGCTGATCCTTGAAGTTCCAGGCGGCGAAACTAATCGCTGGCGCGCTTATCTTCCGCGTCGGTACGCGGGACGATTGAAAGGTCCGTGCTGCCATTCAAGAGACCGAGCCGCTCACGTTCTCGCTTCTCACGAGACAGCTGTTCCAGAACAATCTCCCAATCCTGTCCTTGCTCGGCTGCCTCGCGCTCAAGCGTCGACAACTGCGAATCGATCCGCAGCTGCGACGCCTGGGCTTCCTTGACTGGATCGATGTAACCGCGGCCCGGACCGATCCAGTCCGATCGTAGCCAGGCATAGGGTTCATCGCGGAACTCCGGTGCCTTCGCCGGCACCTGGATTTCGCCGAGGTCGAGTGCCTCTTCCAGCCAGGCGGCAAAGATGGGCATGGCAAATCCCCAGATGAGGATCGCACGAAGACGCGTGACGGAGCGCCACACCTCGTTGAGAGCAGCGCGCGCCGACGAATAGTTCGTTCGGCTCCAGTCCATAGACAGTTGCTCGTATGAGATGCCGAGCGACGCCGCGAATGCCTGCAGGAACGCCGTCTGGAACTGCGGATAGCCCGCCGTCTGGCGTGGTTGCGTGTTCAAGTCGAGCTTGTCGGTCGGAAACAGTGTCACAAATCGCGCATCGTCCATGACCCGCCGGGATTTCTCGTAGAAATTAGCCCGGTCCTCGGTGAACGTTTCCCAATTGGCCCGACCACTGTCGTCGCCAAGGCGCTCGGCCGCGTATTCGGCGCCGAGTTGGGTGTAGATTGCCCCGACTATCGTGGCGTTGATCGCCGCCGTTTTGACTTCCGATTCCGAATAGCGCGACAGCATGCGCAACTTGACTAGAGATCCGACCAGGCGGGAGACGCCGTGCGACTGCCCGGGTCGCCGCTTGTCGTAGATGTGCAGGAACTTGGGTCTCTCCCAATCGCCATCCCGGTCCCATCGCGGGATCCGGTCCCAGATATAGTTTTCGCCCTCCATGTTGAGCAGGTCTGACGGATGGGCGCGCCGCAAATGATAGGCGACCGGCTCGTGCGTCACGGAATGCTGCTCTATCCCCCGGCGCATGGTCGAGCTGTCCGGCTGGCCGTCGGGATTGGACAACCTGTCGGGGTCGACCATGTTCACCGCAGTCGCGTATTTCCAGCCGGAGCGTGGATACCAGCGCATCACGGCGCAGGCCTCGCCGATCGTCACGAATTCCCGCGCCGCCATGGCGGCAAGTCCGGCGAACGGCAATTGCCGTTCAATATCGCAACGGAAGAGATGATCGCTGGCCCACGCGTTGAAGGCGGACTGGATCGTCTGCCCGAGTTCGTGGGCCGCGTCGGTCGTAATGCCGAGTATTTTAGCGTCAGGCTTCGAATTCAAGCGAAGCGCTCCGCCGACCATCATGTCGACCTGCCGATCCATGCCGGCCGATGCCCAACCCTCGTTGCGCTCTAGGTCACGGATCCGCGCCGTCGATGTATCGCGCTCGTTCAGCCATTCGGCGTCGGCCGAGCGTAAGGACGGATACCACCCCCACATCGACTGCGA
>Ga0222674_1000642_pt1 | contig 11064 bp, 7 predicted proteins | sample AntAcemetagen866_FD_179804 | JGI IMG/M metagenome (GOLD analysis project Ga0222674, IMG submission 179804) | Saline water microbial communities from Ace Lake, Antarctica - #866 | ecosystem: Environmental > Aquatic > Non-marine Saline and Alkaline > Saline | place: Antarctica: Ace Lake | collected...
TCGAGATGGTTTATAAGAAATTATTTTTTAGGTAAGAAAATTGCCTTTTATAACGTTCCAGAATATGCGATGTTTGGTATATAATATCGCGAAGCGGTAGCCTGCCAAATATGGGTGCAGTGAGGAGGAGGTAACGACGACGAGCGGAACCGCACATTCTGTGTTAAGTGATGTTTTTGTCCGTTCACTTGAGCCTCTCTAAATTACCTTTACGCTTCATAATATTTTTGTAATCCCATTGAATTTCTTTAGATTTATCTAGCCATTTTTGGATAGCACTTTTATCTATTTGGTCTGCTGATGTGTAGCGCACTACTGCTGCTTTAAAACTACCCTCTGGTTTAAGATCTGGTTCTTCAAAGGATTGACCGCTCCAGAACAACAACCTTACACAATCTTTGAGTTTGTTGTAACCAACTATAGGATTTCCATCTAAGAACCAGACGGGATGTGCATGCCGTATTTTATTTTCTGCATCTGGAAGTGCGCGTTCAATTTCTGTAGCAAGAATATTGCAAATTTCTTTATCTTTCTTTTGTTGTGAAGCATTAAAGGTTTGAATGTCTTTATTCATGTTATTGATTATACAGGTAAGGGCAAAAATTTCACTTAATTCGATCTTATACGGAATAGAATAAACAAATTTTTTATCGATACAATTCGAATTAATATTTTGATAAACATTATTTCATAAACTGCTTCATATCCTTCTTCGCTTGTCTATCGATGGATTTTTCTTTCAGATATTGTTTTTTCTCTACTTTCTTGCGAAGTTTACCCATTCAAAGTTTTATCTTTACACGTCACCTCTTATCCAAATACACGGTCAATGGTACAGGTATAATACCTTTTTTGTCCATTGCAGCACTAATTTTTGCAAGTTCTTTTTGTTTGACGAGTAACTTTCTGTTTTGCTGTGCATCATAACCAGGAACGGTTTGTGGAGCGGTCTTTTCATACAAAGGAATATCCATATTGTATATCCATAATTCACTCCCAATAATTCTCGAAAATGCATGTGATATATTACAATGTTGTGTCTTTATTGATTTGACTTCATGTCATTGCAAAACAATACCACAATCATAGGTGTCAGTGATATCGTAGTTTAGATAGGCTTTTTTACTTTTTGCAATAATTTTCATATATCTAATTCACTAATTAATTATACTCAATAACAACTTTTCCAACAATACTATCGACAAAAACATCTACTGTTGTATCAGCTTCAGCGTAATTACTACTCTGATATTCTTTCTTATTTATCATGAGAAAATCTTGTGTAGCAAGAGATCAAACAACTTTATCATAGTATAACTTGATTCATATGTTTTCAGGCACAATAATGTGTGCTCCAGCATATCGACCTTTGATTATAATGGTATCACCAATATCTTCACCTAAAACAATACCTACATCATTCCATAATCCTTGTAAAGAGATAGTATCTCGAACAATATCTGTTAGATCAAAAAATCATCTATGGATTACACCAAGAAGAGATATCGTATAGGATATATTTGATCACAAACGGAAGTGAGTAGAGGAGTCAAGGGTATCAAGTATACTCCAAGTCTTTTCCTCGTCTAATGCTATAATACTCTCATCTTGAGATATATCATGAAAAGCTCTCTCTCAGTCGTAAGAAACAATAACACCTGTAAGATTATTCACCTCAACATAACTATGAGAGACAAAAGAATCTAGGAGAATCGTTGCATTATCTGTTCCCGAAGAAAAATCATAAGAGAGTACTGTTGTATTTGTACTAGGTGTATGAACAAATCCATGGTAAACTCATATTCCAGTTAATCATCATATAACGACAAGAAACAAAAGTCCGACTATTGTCTTTCAAATAAATCAACGTACAAAGAATAAAAAAAACACAAGAATCAAACTAACAAATATATACCAAATATCTAGCGGAGTACTATTCCATGTCAGAGAAATGAGAGAACTCATATCCAAAAGACTCAAAACCAACAATATAAGTACAGCAAATAATCAGAAATTTTTGAGCCAAGAATTGCATTTTTTCTTTTTATGACTACTGTGTGTTGTTTCTTGAGGAGATTGATACACGACTTGTTTGCGTTCTTGTGTATTCGATTTTTCTAGACTTTGTTCAAGATCCTGATCAATGTTTTGCTTGTCTTCGTTTTCACTACCAACTGTTAGGTCATTAATATTTACCATAGGAAAGAAAGAAAATAAAAAACTATAAGGATATTTCTTCTATTGTTACTCTTTTTTGTTCCATACTATCTCTTTCTCTAAGAGTAACTGTTCCATCTTCAAGAGTTTGATGATCAACGGTGATACAATAGGGTGTTCCTATCTCATCTTGACGACGATAACGTTTTCCTATTGCTCATCCGTCATCGTATTCACACATATGACTTTCGGATAATTTTTTGAATATATCACGTGCTATTGTAACTTGTTTTTCATCTTTTTTAATCAAAGGCAATATAGCAAATTTTATCGGTGCAATGTTCTTGTGAAAACGAGCGACAACACGCGTTTGTTCATTACCGTTTCAGTCAGCATATTTTTCTTCTTCATATGCATCAATCATGGTAGTTGCTATAGTTCTTGAAAGTCCCATACTCAGTTCTACAACATGTGGGATATATCTTTTTCCTGTGTGTGGATCATGGTATTGCATATCTTTTCCAGAGTGTTCTTGATGTTGTTTGAGATCAAAATCTGTTCTATCATGAATTCATTGCAACTCTCATCGTCATCGTGGAAAGTTGTATTCAAAATCTCTCGCTTTTGCACAGTAATGAGCAAGCTCATCTTCGTCATGATCTCTGAGTCTTAAGTTCTCTTTTTTCAATCAAATAAGTTCTAACCAATAATGCCAACTCATAGCAAAAAATTCATCAAACCATTCATCACTCATATCTGGATGCACAAACATCTGAATTTCCATTTGTTCAAACTCACGAGTTCTAAATAAGAAGTTTCCAGGAGTGATTTCGTTTCTAAAAACCTTACCAACCTGCGCAACCCCAAAAGGAACTTTGACTCTCATGGTATCAATAATGTTTTTGTAATCAACAAACATTGTCTGTGCAGTCTCTGGTCTGAGCCATACCTTTGTACTTTCGTCTGCGATAACACCTAGATTTGTAGAAAGCATGAGATTAAACTTCCTCACATCAGTCCAGTCAGCATCTTTTTTTGTATTAGGGTTGTGTGGTATTTCATCATCAATAAATGCTTTCATCTGATCCATCGTCCATCAACCAGCATTCAAGCTATTTACACCATACACTTTTTCCAATGCTTGGAGTGCTCATTTTTCTCCAACTTTCTCTACAATTATAGCTATCTTATCCTCAATAATTTTGTCAGCTCTAAATCTCTCTCCAGTTTTTTTATCATCGATAAGCGGATCATTGAATGTCTCTACATGTCCTGACGCTTCCCATACCTTTGGGTGCATAAGCAAAGCTCATTCAATTCAGACGATATTTTCTTGTTGTTGGACAAAAAATTTCCATCGAGCATCTAAGATATTTTTCCTCAATAATGATCCATATGGACCATAATCCCAAGAATTTGCAAGTCATCCATAGATGTCAGATCCAGGATAAACAAATCATCTACGCTTCGCTCGTGAAACGACCGCCTCCAATCAATATGTCATATAATTTTTGTATACAAAAGTAAATGCGCTTCTCATTGTATAATAATTACACAGTCATTTGCAACGCTTCCTGGTGAACAAAAAACCTCCAGAAATTTGACAAATTCAAGGTTTTGTCATATAATTAAACAAACATATTTATTTGTATATATATCCAAAAATGTTCAAAAAACTACGAAATGCTTACCACAATGCCAGCGAATGGACCCATCACCATAGTGCAGTTTTTGTGCTATGACTAACAATGTGTGCAGGATTATTCGGTTCGTTGCTAGGATCAGTCCAGACTTTTGCTGCAGGAATTGATACTTCTGTAACCATAAATTTAATTGATAGTGATGGAATACATGCAACATTCACATGAGCATATGGTCCATTACTAGAAATGAACGAATTTTATATATACTCTTCTTCAGATCAATCATCCCGATCTATGAATTTTTCTCGATTTGATACAACACCTTACTATTGATCTAGAAATATAGGCGGTGCCGAAGTTACACTGGCTACATGATATTACTATTATATACAAGTATATGACGGATCAGGAAATGCAGTAAACTCTAACACTGTACAATATAATCCACAGACACAAGAAGAGACGTCAGTATATATAGATTCTATGGATGATGAATGGTTGTATGTGACATTTACATGAGCACATTACGATAGTTCATGATACTACTATGTATACCAATCTCAGGATCAAGTGACGTGGTTTGGTATTCAAATGGCTGAATATGATACCCCTACACTCACTGACTGATCTACAACAGTAGGAGGAGCTATGCCTATACTAAATGATTGATATTACTACTATATCCAAGTATTTGATATATCTGGAAATGCAGTAAACTCTAACACCGTTCAATTTAATCTACAAGAGCAAGAACAAACCTCAGTACATATAGACTCAATCAACAGTAATTGAGTATCTGCATCATTTTCATGAGCAGATGGGGCAACTCTTTATACTTCTCCAGATCAAGTATCTTGGAGTTACGTTTGGTGAAACCCACTTGGTGAAGACTATTATTGACCAGTGTTAATCGACAATCCAACGTCTATAACCCTTATTACAGGAAATTATTATTATATCGAAGCTGACGATGGGAATGGAGGTTCTGTTGATTCTAATATAGTGCAATACAACCCACCAGTACAAGAACAACAAACATCAGTCACCATAGAAGCTATTAATAGTACATGAATCCACGCAAGTTTGATTAATGCTTATGGAGGAGAACCAATGAATGATTTTTATATATATTCTTCACCAGACCAAGCATGACGATCTATGTATACATCATGGTTTCCTAATAGCTGATCACAATACTGATCTATAACACTATGAAGTGCACAAGTAACACTTACTTCATGAGATTATTATTATATTCAAGTATTCGATTCACGTTGAAGTTCAATAAATTCTAATACTGTACAATACAACTCTATGTCTGAACCTGACTTATCAGGATGAGTAGCATTTGAACCGTCACAAGTAACAGTAAGCAAAACGATAGGAATAGAATCGATTTTTGATTTTGCTGCAATGAATACACCAGAAGTTACTTTTGAATGACCAATAACTATAGGAAAAATGGTTCCATATACTATTACTATACAAAACAATAGTAATAAGACATTGGACAATTTTGTCATCAAAGATTTTGCTCCAGAAGGAATGATCTTAGTCTGAGATAAAAGAACAAATCTTACATATGTCTGAGACATAAGAGAATATGGTGTAGTGGGAGATAGTTGTTATGATGATCTTCTACAAAATCAATGATTGTATTGGGATGCTCTTGATGATATATCAACACAAAAATGATATGACTCTTTTGTCGACGAATTTTACGCTAGTGAACGATCAGGACAAGTCACTAATGAAAGTGAAATATGAACATGGTATGCGAATGCTAATAATTGTATTGCACGACATGAATGAAAGGAAGAAGACTTCAAATGATGTATAAATCAGCTAGATAATTATCATGGTCCTTCTTCAAATACATTAACATCTCAGTGTTGATTAATTACTGAGTATCTTGAAGAACCATACTACAACATTCTTGGCGACAAAATATCTTCAGTAAAATCAAATTCTGAAAGTTCACGATTATTCTATGGATACGTCACAGAAGACTTGATTGATGGAAGCACAGTAACAAATAATGCTACTGTGGAATATACAGTAGATGAAAATAGCTATACTGACTCAGCGGCAGTTAGTGAATCATATGAAGCACTATGAGAGTACTGTGAACCTACATATACTATTGCAAAACAAGCAAAGATAGATGTGATTGATATCGTTAGAGAGACTATTGATGGTAGTGGTACACAAAGAATTACTATCACCCTCGAAGATACAAGTATCGGTAGTCAAATAGATGGCAATAATTCATGGAGTATGCATAAATGAAGTTTCTCACAAGAGTCAGACTATGTGATAGCTGCAGATATTTCTACAGAACAAAATGCAGAAAGAATAGAGCTCGTAGCTGAATACAATCATACAAACAAAGCTATAGGTGACCGAGTAAGATTAGATCTATGACAGAATATGCGTTTTGCAGTACAACAACAAGCAACCAGTATTGATTCGATTACAGCTGCTGCAATAGACTGTGATGAAATATGTACAATAATCATACCAGATGTAATATATAGTATTGATGAATCTAGTAAAATTGAAGCTACAGAAAATATGAAAATATATCAAGAATGAGTAGGATACCTCTCTAATCTGGAACAGGCTTACCAAGAAAAGAAGAGACAGCTTGGTGTCGGAGAAATCAATATGCTTATGAATGGATGAGAAACGCAGATCACACAAGACAAAAAAACAGTTACAACAGATATATTTCCATGATTAGAAAATATGATATGATCATATAACATAGAATTAGTTAATGGAAAAAATGATGATATATATAAGGTAGAATGAGGTATAGGACAGATTACAACATTCGCTTATGATTCAAATTGTCCTATCTGCGAACCAGGAGAACTAGAAGAAATTTGATATGCAAAATCACTTGATTCATCATTTGAAATAACAGCTTTATCAACCACTCAAGAATGATTGTCACTACAGGGAGAACAAAATCGAGATGTGTACATCTCTCTAGAGAGTACAAGTGTCTGAAATATAGATACATATGCTTGGGATTTTGAGCCTATCAAACCCGATACTATGGAACTACAAGCAGAAGATCCAATAAAACATCCTAATGGAACTATAGTAAGTAATAAAGAAGCTTCTGCTGTTTCTTTAGGGATAAGTCTTTGAGATACTACAGACCTTATCTGATATATTACTCTATCTGTTTGTGAAAAATCTACCATGCAGACAGCATATCATAATCAATGATTAATGTTATTGGGTGACAATCAGTCAGCTACTGACTGAGTATGTGCTTATAGTAAATATCTACTAAGTAAAACAGAAGATGGAGTCTCTTTATTGCAAATTGACTATGACGTAACAGAATCTTCTGATAATCTTGTTCATTTCAAAGATACATCACGTATCCAACTCTTTGATAATGAATGAAACTCAAGTTATATAGTAGCTCCAAATGGGTTAAATAAATCATGGAAATCACAAATGGGTGAAGAATCTACACAATCAGAAGTTGCTTGATTTGAATCATCTCTATCATATGCTGAAGATATTATTGATGGTATGTGAGTTAAGTTCTGAGCATCCAGCGAAGATGTAATTGATGATATCTATGCACCATATGATATAACGAAAGCTAGTATTATAACCAAAATCACTACTTGTTCTCTTTGAGAAACAATAAGAGATGTCAGCAATAAAAAATCAAACAACAGTCGTCCATTAGCAATAAAAAAGGATAGCTGCTGAGGTTTTGATAAATCACTAAGTCTTTATGATGGATTCTGTGACAAGGAGAAGACAATCACAGAAAACAACAAGAAGAAAGACATTGTAGATCACAACTCTGCAGAAAAAAGAGTGATAGATATAAAAAAAGCGATACCAACAACAAGAGATGTTATAGAAGAAATGAAGAGGTTTTCTCCTGGAACTATAGCATCAACAGAGGAAGTACAAGCGTATATGTTTGCCAAAACTGCTGGAATAACAACGAAAGATAGCTTTGAAGAAGCTGATCCACAAGGAGTTATTTTGAGATGAGACTTTGCGAAGATGATTGTTACTTTTGCTGAGAATATTCTTGGATTGAAACCAAACGAAAGTAGAAGAGAAACGTGTAATGAATATGCTGATAGCAATCTAGTAGCAGGGACAGATTTAGAAGAATTCATTACAAGAGTCTGTATGCATAGAATTATGGGGTTGGATAACGATGCGTTTACACCTATGGCATCATTCAATCCTTTTGAAGTGATGAATAGAGCTATGATTGTAACAACATTATCAAGAATGATCGATCAAGGAAAAACAGCAGAACTCTATGAACCACAAGAAAATTATCGAACAGCTCATATGGCGTCATTATTAGAGAAGTGAGTTATTACCGTGGCAGATCCTACACTTATCGACAAGAGAATTAATGCACTTATTATGCTTATGAGGCAGACAGAAAAGGAAATGGAGAAAAAGTAGATAGCAAGGTATTGAAATTGCAGAATTATTTTATACTCATATAAAATCATGGAAACAATTAAGACGATCGATACAAGTCAAGATGGCTTAATTGATAAAAATGAGTTAAATGCTGCCATAAGAGAATGATGAATTTTAAGTAATACAGAGAAGAGAATTTTAATTAAAAATGATATAAATAGTCATTTATGAAAAGCATTAAGAGATGCATTGCAAAATAAAGTAGATGAAATTTACATGCAAGACAGTTTTAGTTCTACAGAGATAGCACACATAACAGTCTGGCAACAGTTATATCAAGAAGAAACAACGGGATCAGAACAGGAAATAAAAATAAGAGAAACAATAAAAAAAAGAAACATTGATGTACGATCTAAAATAGCTTCTTTTAATGAATGAATCTGAGATTTCATAGACAATCCAGATAAATTAAAGATATTCATACTAAAGAATAATTGAATGGAAAGATACTTAGAAAAAGTAAATGAAGCAAGTTCTAAAGAAGAAAAGCAATGTTTAGTAATAAATATTTTATTATCATATCATACACAGTGAGAATTTTTTACAGATATATTTAATGATTTTAATCGAGATACAATAAATTTAATACAAAAATATCAGAATGAAAACGCAATAGATTCTGATGCCATACTGTGACCAAAAACATGGTGACTACTTCATAAAAAAAATGAGACAATACAAAAAGAACATCAAAATATGATAACCAATGGGCTAAAGTTAGATGATGGAAACATTATTAAACAAATAGAAAAAACACCTTACCATGAATGTGCTGAATATGTAATTAATTACATGAAAAAAAACCTAAATACTCTGCTTCCTAGTAATCTATACTCTGACATAAACTGAGTCATCGGAAATGCTCGAACAATGCTGAACAATATACAAAGATTATGAAAAGTAAATTACAATATATTTCCTAAAAATAAACCAGAGCTAAATAGCGCTAGTGATATCGTACAATACATAGAAGGATTGCTCGCAAAACAAACAACACCACCAAATAAAGAAATTGATAAAGGGGATATAGTTTGACTGTTTTATCCACCTAGCAGTAATCATGAAAAAGCATATAGAGAATCAGCATGAAATACATTCAATACGCATGTAGGATTTGTTATCGGCAAAACAACAGAGTGAATTCCAATAGTTTCTCATAATATACATGGGACGATATACAATCAACCTATAACCGATCTTCAAAATACAAACAACATAACAAAGTGTGCAGTTACTCGAATTTGATCCCCAATAGCAAGATATGCGAAAGAAGATAAACAGGAAGATCCAAACTATCTATTATCATAGGTATTTACAACTCAGCAAAAAGTATAGTATCATCTTCAATATCGCCAGGTATAGCAGGGGTAATATCAAAAAAACGCGATGGATAAGATTCTGTCTTTTTTTCTTTTATATCGTATAAAGTAACTTCAGAAGTACTAAAGTTTTTTCCAATACCAAAATTTTGATAAAGAGAAAGTGACTCATTAATATTATATCATTCTAGATAATTTGTTATATCTTTACGAGTATATCACCTAATTGCTCTATAAAAACCAACAACATTAGAAAATAGATCAGGGTCACTATAAGAACTCTTTGTTAAAAAATCAGACCAAGATTGATGCTCTTCAAAAGAAAGAGAAACATCCAAAAAGATAGCTAAAGCAACAGATTCTTTCTCTTTAGTGGTAAGTTTTGTTTTCACCAAGTATTCTTTAGTGACTCATGTTTTAATACCATTATATTCTTGATGTTGACTATATCTAACTAACTCATATGATCTATCCCCTTGAGAAGATAAGTTGGTAATATCATTCCAAAGTTTTTTTGCCGACGAAGGATTTGCATGTCATCGATCGATCCATCATCATAACTTAGTATATTGTAATGTTTTATCTTGTATAAGATCTTCATTCCTAGATGTTTGATAAGAATTTGCAGATTCTAAAAGCACAAACAAAGAGAGAACAACAGTTCACATCAAAAGAGAGATTTTTGATTTAGATCATGCAGTTTTTATACTCAATAAATCCTGAAGGTTTTTCATGATATATAAAGCAATCATATATAAATATATATGTTTCTAATTATAAATAAAATAAATAATATGTCAATAGATAAAATAAAATCATATAAACACAATATTACAACAAATATATATTTTAATTATTCTTTTTAAGAGTCATATAATACGCCGATGCTAATTTATAAGCAAACTTATTCTTTCTAAAAAACACATCTAAATACTTAACCCAAAATAATATATATCTCCAAAACCTCATATTAAACGCATATAATTTTTCATTATTAAACGAAAACAACATCGAGAGAAACTCCATCAAAATCCATGACACAGCACTCGCTGGACCCACAGAGATTCATTCTTCTACAATAGTGAAATCAACAAAAAGTTCTTTCATACCTTCTAATGTGTATCTCTGAAAATCATCAGGAACAGCATGAAACGGCTGCATAAAAGGAATCTTAACATATGCATATCATCCAGGTTTTAATACTCTCAGCATATCATCTCTTACACGAATAGGCTTTTGGAGATGCTCAAAAACGTTTTTAATAATGATAGCATCTAAAGAATCATTCGCAAATGGTAAATCTTCAGCATTTGCAACAATATCTGTATTGGGATAATAACTAATATCTAGATTAAGAATACGTACATGACCATAAGCATCTAACCTCTTAGACAGAGAACCAATATTAAGAACAAATTGCTTATTCTTAGAGTCTAAGCGATCCAAAAAACGAAAAA
>Ga0222674_1000662_pt1 | contig 10896 bp, 10 predicted proteins | sample AntAcemetagen866_FD_179804 | JGI IMG/M metagenome (GOLD analysis project Ga0222674, IMG submission 179804) | Saline water microbial communities from Ace Lake, Antarctica - #866 | ecosystem: Environmental > Aquatic > Non-marine Saline and Alkaline > Saline | place: Antarctica: Ace Lake...
TCGAGTTGATTGCCCACCAATATCAAGGATATCAACACCTTCGTCAAGCATTTCACTGACTTTATGCAGTAGGGATTCAGCACCTGCAATTCTGCTTTCAGCGAAAAATGAATCAGAAGTTATATTCAAAATTCCCATGATCTTCGGACTGCTTAAGTCCATCAGTCTTGATCCGATTCGTATGGTAGTCTTCATTCAATTGCAGTATCTTGCGCCAAATTAACTCAAGCAAATCCTTCAGGCAAGTTTCATGAGTAATACCATTGAACAATACGAGGCAGTAATTAACAAATGCCGTGAACTCTTTACCAAGAAAACTCACGATTACGGCACTGCATGGCGCATTTTAAGGCCTTCATCTTTGACTGACCAAATCTTTATCAAAGCTCAGAGAATCAGAACCATTCAAACCACAGGAAACCAGCAGGTTAATGAAGGGATTGAACCCGAGTTCATCGGTATTATCAACTATGCGGCAATGGCTATAATTCAATTGAGTCTGAATGGAGATCAAGAGCTCGAATTGCCTGAAGACAAGGCGATTGCGCTGTATAACGACTCGATTCAACAGACTCAAGAGCTCATGCTTAAAAAGAATCATGATTACGGTGAGGCATGGAGGGATATGAGAGTCAGTTCGTTGACTGACCTTATCTTAATGAAACTATTGCGGGTGAAGCAAATTGAGGATAATGCTGGTCATACGCTTGTTTCAGAAGGGATTGATGCCAATTACATGGACATCCTCAATTATGCTGTTTTCGCCATGATCCTCATGCAAGAAGAAAATTCATAATTGCTTGTTCAAAAACTGGATTTTCACTCAACTGTTAATGATGCGTTAAACCTTAACTTGCATCAATATTCTGCTTTTAATTTGGTACTATGAACGCGATAATCACACTTTCAAGAATACTTGTCGGATCCTTATTTATTGTATCGGGACTAATCAAAGCGAATGATGCTTTAGGATTCTCTTATAAATTGGTGGAATATTTCGGTGAGAAAGCCCTGAATCTTCCATACCTAGAGCCATACGCCCTGGGGATTGCGATTTTCGTTTGTATTGGAGAAATCGTATTGGGATTAGCTGTTTTAGTAGGAGGACGGGCAAAACTGACAGCAGCCTTGCTGATGGTGATGATTCTGTTCTTCACGTGGCTAACCTTTTACACAGCCACTTGCGATCCATACGAACAAGTGAGTAAGATTAAAGATGGAGTTGAGATTCTAGAAACCCGTGAATGTGTCTTAGAGTGTGGCTGTTTTGGAAATGCTATTCCTTTAACCCCTTGGGAATCATTCTATAAGGATTTAGCACTGTTGGTGTTTATTACAGTCATTTTCTTCGCATCATTCTTTAGCGATCGTATTAAGCTCAACACTAACAAAGAAGACCTGATCATTATTCCGGCATCACTTTTATTGATTGCTATTTTTAGTGCTGTCATGCTTGATTGGTGGTTCCCAGTGCTGTTCACGATAATTATGTTCGCCGCTTATATTGGTATTAAGCGGTTTAATGGCAGCGTCCGCGGGGAATGGATGATTGCTGGATCGGCAGTTCTTATTTCAGCGATTTTCCAATACTATACCTTGGCTCATTTGCCAATGAAGGACTACAGGCCTTATGCAGAAGGTAAATCTGTCCGCGATGGAATGAAATCAGCGGAAGACTTGGGCTTAGATCCCCCAGTTTTTGCAGTGAAGTACTTATTCACGAACACTAAAACCAAGGCTGACACCATTGTTCTTTCAACAGATTATTTGGAAAAGAAGCTCTACGCAGATGAGTCGTTCAAAAATAACTACGAGATAAACTCTTGGGATGGAGAGACTATCATGCTCAAGGATGGCTATCAGCCAAGCATTTCTGATTTTGGACTTCAAGATTTCTACGGTGAGGATTACACGGACTCACTCTTGTTGAACCCGGGCTACACTTTAATTCAAGTGAGCTATGATATCAGTCATGCCGCTTGTGGTAAAGAGGCTGCAATAGCCGATTTAACGAACAAGTGCCAAGCTGCAGGAATAGATGTCATTGGATTGAGTTCATCATCTATGGAAGAAATTGATGAATATCGACATGCACACAAATTGGCCTTTCCGTTTTATGTCGCAGATGGAAAAGTCTTGAAAACAGTTGTAAGAGCAAACCCTGGGTTTGTGCTGATGAAAGACGGGATGGTAGTCAAGAAGTGGCACATAAACGATTTGCCTGATTTCGCCGACTTACAAATGGAATTCCTCAATTGAAGTGCTTCGCTATTTCTTGAAGAAAATCGGATATGGGATCACCGTACTTTTCGGAGTACTGAGTTTGGTGTTTTTTATTTTCAATCTGAGTCCTTCAGATCCTTCTCGATTAATTGCAGGTCAAAATGACTCCGAAGAAGTTCTTCAACTCATTCGTCACAAACTTGGATTAGACCTTTCGGTAGGAGAGAGGTACTTGTTGTATATCAATGACTTATCTCCACTTTCAATTCATTCAACTGCTGAGGATCACGCTAGCAATTGGGACGACTCAAGTTATTCTGGAACTAGATTCGCCGAACTGGGCAACAAAGAACTGGCAGTAAAATGGCCCTACTTGAGACGATCCTACATTTCGAATCGAGCGGTCACTTCAATCATCGCTGACTCAATCCCCGGAACGTTCATCTTGGCGATCTCCGCGATTCTTATTGCCTTAATTCTTGGGATTAGCCTAGGAGTGCTTTCTGCATTGAATAAGGACGGTCTCATCGATAAGTTAAGCTTGTTGCTGTCGGCAGTTGGAATGTCTGGCCCATCATTCTTTATGGCGATCATTATTGCTTGGATAGGAGGATTGCTGTGGTACGATCAAATAAACCTCGCTTTATTGCCTTTCCTGATGGCTGCTTTGGTGTTCATTGTGTTGAAAGTCAAGCGAATAAAACGAGGGAGTGTAGCTGCTAAATGGACATTCTACGCTTTTGGACTTGGTTGGATTTATATTGTCCTCGGTCATGTTTTAACGGAATCTGGATTTCCAGGTTCAAGCTTGGCACTTCAGCTGCCAGGAACTGGACTTGGTATGACTGGCAGTCTATACGGAGTTGATGTTTGGAAAGGCCAGACCTTAGAGCTTAAAAACTTGATATTACCTGCTATTACACTTGGAATCAGGCCATTGTCAGTAGTGGTTCAGCTTACAAGAAACTCTATGCTCGATGTACTTCAATCGGATTTTGTTAGAACAGCTCGGGCAAAAGGCTTGTCTCAAGCGCGAGTTGTAATAGTCCACGGCTTGAGGAACGCATTAAATCCAGTTGTGACTGCAGTCTCAGGTTGGTTTGCATCACTTCTTGCTGGAGCTGTTTTCGTTGAATTTGTATTTGGTTGGAAAGGATTGGGAATGGAAGTATTCCGGGCTCTAGATCAAGAAGATCTACCCGTAGTAATGGGTGCAGTTTTAGTGATCGCAACCATATTTGTATTCATCAATATCTTGGTCGATCTCGCCTATGCATGGCTTGATCCGCGTGTTAGACTCAGCTAACCGCCCTACTGACTCTCACCTGATCATTCAATAGAGCAATCATTCTTCTCGACATTTCATTGAAATAACGCTTGGTTCGATACGATCCTACCCATTGGACGCCTTGAATTGCGTTGCTCAAGAAGATTTCATCCGCCGCGAGCAAATTCTGCGGATTTAATCCACATTCATACACCTTAATTTGGTTTTCTAAAGCAAGGTTAATGATTTGCATCCTCATGATTCCACCGATACATCCATCTTCTAAGCCAGGGGTATACAGTACACCATTACTAACGATGAACAGATTTGAGCTGGTAGATTCGATGATTCCAAGCTTATAATTCTGAATCAAGCAATCATCAAGTCCATTCTGCTTGCCATAGATACTCGCCATCACATAAAGCTGACAATTCAAGGTCTTGTAATAAGAGAGTGAATTGATTTGCTTTTTCATATCTGGGAAGATGTCAATATTCTTACCCTGTTGATTCAAAAAGAACATATTATGTTCCAGCGGGTAGGCTTCAATGACATATTCAGCTTCGTTATTGTCAGGCAAATATGTGCCATTGGCATTTCGGGTGAAGGTGATTCTGATGCGCCCACCTTCGCGGATTTCATTCTTTTCTAGGAGTCTTTGAACCTCTTTACTCAATACTCTTTCATCAAAATCAACAGAGGCATGCATTTTCAATGCTTTCATACTCTCCATGATTCGAGTAAAATGCGATCCAAAGAAACATGGCTTTCCATTGACCACCCGTATACTTTCGAAAAATCCATCCCCGTAATGAAAACCACGGTTAGTGACCTTCAGCGCGAATTCATCGGAAGGAATATATTGCTTCTTTGTATAGAGATAATTCATAATGTTTGCAGCAATTGATTGAAGGTTTCAAGTAGAGATCCATTTACTTCCATGAGTTTACCTGGGACGCCGGCACCAGAAGCAGCTTCTAGATCACGCATTTTATCTCCAATCATAAACGAAGACTTGGGATCTATGTTATGTTGGGCTAAAGCTCTTTCTATCATTAAACTTCCAGGTTTTCTCGTCAATGATTTCCCTGTGCTTTCATGGTGTGGAGAGAAATAAATATCATCGATAACAACTCCCTCGGTTTTGCAGGTCGATTTGAGGTAGTCATGGATTCTATAAACCTCTTCAATGGTATATAAACCTTTTGCCACACCACCTTGATTGGTGATTACGATAATCTCAAATCCCGATTCTTTCATCTTTTTCATGGCCGGAATAGCGTCGGGAAGAATATGAAATTCTTCAAGAGATGTAGTGTAGTCCCCTGGGTCATGGTTGATTACTCCGTCTCTATCAAGGAATATGGCCTTTTTCATGCCTGCAATTTACAGAAATACTAGATTTCTCTAGCTATAGCCCAATTCTTGTCCCAAAAGAATTTTACTCTTTACAAGTACGAGTTCTGATTTTGCGACAAGCACTTCATCTTTCCAGAGTTCCGAAACGGCGTGATATACTTTTCCTTTTGTGGAGTTGCAGTAACCTCTTGCAATCAATTCTCCTTCAATAACAGGCTTTAACAACTCTACGGTGGCGGACTTTGTGAGTAAAAAGTATTCGGTTTCAAGAGACTGAGCAGCGAAGTAGCCCGAATCATCTAGATATTTGAAATAAACCAATCCATGCATTGCTCCAGCAGCATGGTGATAAGTAGGATTGACAGAACTAATTATTTCACATTTACCAACATCAAGTTTAAACTTGAATTCTGGGAAATGGTCGTGGATTGGCCCGGTTCGATACATCTGTTCTAATCTTTCAAAATGCGATAAAATCTCTGCCTCATTCATAGCTCAACTGATTCTCAATCCATTTTTCAATTTCCGATCTGCCTGCAGCAAACTCACATGCCCATTATCGCCTAAGGCACCTAGAACAAGGCATTGAGACATTGTCTTGGCCACTTGAATGACTGGAAAATTGACCACAGCCACAACTTGTTTGCCGACCAAATCTTTAGGTTGATACAAGACCGTAAGTTGTGCACTGCTCTTTAGAATTCCCAATTCTGCTCCGAAATCAATTTCTAAAATTATCGAAGGTTTTCGAGCATGTTCGTTCGGAGAAGCCTGAATTACAGTGCCTATGCGCAGGTCAATCTTATCGAAATCTTCCCAACTGATTTGTTCTTTTCGTAAATCCATTTGCTCAAAGATAAGGAGGAAGGTTTCCTCTGCAAATGCTTTTGATTACCTTGCCTCATCATTGTGAATGTATGGAGGAAAAACTGAATTGGAAGGAGTTTTCTGCTGCTGATAAATCCATCTGGATGCAAGCTGCAGAGAAAGCTCTCAAAGGAAAAAATTACGAAGATTACTTGGAATGGCTGTCTCGTGATGGAATTACATTACAGTCATACCAAGACATTTCTGATTTTCCTGGGGATGAGTCTGCACCTGGAACCTACCCTTGGAATAGAGGGGTTTCCAAAGAGAATAACAACTGGACGATCTCACAGAAATTTCAGTCTAAAAGCTTGAGCAACAAGCAGATCTTGAAGTCTTTGGAGGAAGGGGTGAATGGAGTTATTCTCAATTTTGAAGGATCATCAGACTTTCAGCTCAATAGATTGCTTCAAGATGTGCTGATAGAGATTATCGATTTGCAGATTCATACTAAAACATCACAGCTTGATGCGCTGGAGCATCTGCTAAGTCAGGTTTCAAATAAAGGTCTGTCTGCCCAAGGACTGAAAGCTGCGGTTTTAAGCGATGGCCTGTCAACTTGGGATGGTAAATCTGATGCTGGTCATATCCAACAAATCATAGACGCCTCTAGAGTTTCAGTAGATAAAAAGTCCTTGATACGCACTGTTCATGTTGACTTGATTACAGCTCAAAATGAAGGATGCTCGCCTGCTTTAGAACTTGGATTGGCGCTTGCCAAAGGACATGAGTACTTACAGATTTTGTTGAACGCTGGATTTGATGTTGATCAAGCCGGTGCATTGTTGCAATTCAGCCTGGGAGTTGGTCCTGATTATTTGATTGAAATTGCTAAGCTTAGAGCGATTAGACCTTTGTGGAATCAAGTTATTTCAGCCTATAATCCAGCTCATGATTGCAGTTCTTGCATCCACCTGCATGTCGAAAACTCAACTTGGAACTATAGCGCGAACGATGCTCATAATAACTTACTACGAGCCACATCTGCCGCCATGTCAGCCGTATTGGGCAACTGCGATAGCCTCGCATTAAATCCCTATGACCTAAAGCTCGAAAATAAAGACGAATCTGCAGATCGCCTATCACGTAGCATTCAATTTGTGCTCAGAGAAGAAGCTTATTTCAATAAAGTAGCTGATCCTGCCGGTGGATCCTGGTTTATAGAAGATGTAACTTCAAAACTAGCTGCCAAAGCATGGTCGATTTTTCAAGATGTTGAAAAGCAAGGTGGATTCATAGAAGCAGGCAAGAAAGGTGTTTTGCAAGAGTTAATAGCAAAAGACCAAAGTGCCTTGATAGCTGATTATAAGTCGGGCAAGTCCACGTGGATCGGAGTGAACAAACATCCACCTAAAAACGCAATTTCGCCCAAATTGAAGGAGGGACATTCCGCCATGGAAAACTTAGAAAATCACTTGTTAAACGTGAAGGAGGGAGAGCTATGAGAGTCGATTTCAGCAAAGTAGATTTTAAGGTGACACAAGGTAAAAGTCTTGAAAATCAAGAGGGTATGCCTTGGCAGACTCCAGAAAAAATTGATGTCAAGCCTGCATACAGTGGGTCTGACTTGAAAGAAGTCGGTCATTTAAATTTTACTGCAGGACTAGCTCCTTATTTGAGGGGGCCATACCCAACTATGTATGCCGTTAGACCGTGGACTATCCGTCAATACGCTGGTTTCAGCACAGCCCAAGAGTCAAACGCATTTTACCGAAAGAACTTGGCTGCCGGTCAAAAAGGACTTTCAGTAGCATTTGATTTAGCTACACATCGGGGTTATGACTCCGATCATCCGCGTGTGAAAGGCGATGTAGGCAAAGCCGGTGTGGCTATTGACTCTGTCTTAGACATGAAAATGCTTTTCGACTCCATCCCCCTAGATGAAATGTCAGTATCGATGACTATGAATGGGGCCGTAATTCCGATTATGGCATTCTATATTGTCGCTGCTGAAGAACAAGGAGTCAGTCCTGACAAGCTTTCCGGGACTATTCAAAACGATATTTTGAAGGAGTTTATGGTGAGGAATACCTACATCTATCCTCCTTCGAGTAGCATGCGCATCATTTCAGACATTTTTGAATACAGCTCTCAAAAGATGCCGAAATTCAACTCAATCAGCATCAGCGGCTACCACATGCAAGAAGCTGGAGCAACGGCTGATATTGAACTGGCATACACCTTAGCTGATGGTTTAGAGTATGTTCGGGCTGGAATAAAAGCCGGAATGTCAATTGACGACTTCGCTCCACGTTTGTCTTTCTTCTGGGGGATAGGGATGAACCACTTTATGGAAATCGCCAAAATGAGAGCTGGCCGGATGCTTTGGGCGAAATTGATTCAACAATTCAATCCGAAAAGTGCTAAGTCATTGGCACTCAGAACACATTGCCAAACATCTGGATGGAGCTTGACGGAACAAGATCCCTACAACAACGTGGCTAGAACATGCGTAGAAGCTTTTGCAGCGGCCTTTGGTGGCACTCAAAGCTTACATACGAACGCTTTAGATGAAGCCATAGCATTGCCAACTGATTTCTCAGCACGAATAGCGAGAAATACCCAACTGATTTTGCAACAAGAAAGCGGAATCTGCAAGGCTATTGATCCTTGGGGAGGTAGTTACTATTTAGAGAAGCTCAGCCATGATATCGCAGCTAGGGCATGGGAGCACTTACAAGAAATTGAATCTTTGGGTGGGATGGCTGCTGCAATTGAGACTGGAATCCCAAAAATGAGGATAGAAGAGGCAGCAGCGAGAAAGCAAGCTAGAATTGACAGTGGTACTGACGTAATTCTAGGCGTAAATAGAAATCCTGTTGAAGACAAAGTAAATCTAGAGTTTAGGGAGGTAGACAATTCTAAAGTCAGAGATGAACAGGTCAATAGACTTGAGAAATTAAGACATGAAAGGAATCAGCAAGATGTTGATGATTGTCTCAGCAAGTTGAAAGCTTGTGCAGGTGGAGAAGAAGGTAATTTATTGGAACTAGCAGTAAATGCTGCTAGAGCGAGAGCCAGTCTAGGAGAAATCTCAGACGCAATGGAAGAAGTCTTTGGGCGCTATCAAGCTAAAATACGCTCCATTAGTGGAGTTTACGCATCGGAAGTAAAAATGGATGAATCATTTGCAAAAGCCAGGGCAGAAGCGGATAAATTCGCAGAGCTTGGTGGACGAAGACCAAGGATAATGGTCGCTAAAATGGGCCAAGATGGCCACGATAGAGGGGCTAAGGTAATCGCTACTAGCTTCGCAGACATCGGATTTGATGTCGATATCGGTCCATTGTTTCAAACCCCAGAAGAAGCAGCAAGACAAGCGGTAGAGAATGATGTCCATGTCTTAGGAGTGTCTTCTTTGGCAGCCGGACATAAAACGCTAATTCCTGAATTGATAGATGAACTCAAGAAAAGGGGTAGAGAAGATATATTAGTGATAGCAGGAGGGGTGATCCCACCTCAAGATTATGACTTCCTTTACGAGAGTGGTGTGGTTGGAATCTTTGGTCCAGGGACTAAAATTTCGGATGCTGCTATTGATATATTGAAGGTTTTAATCGACGCTTATTCCTCTTGATTTTGACTGGGATGGAAAGCTTCGAAGCTGCCATCACTGTATAAAATAACCACCTGTTGTATTGCCTTGTTTGTAGAAGCTAAGCCATTGGATTTCAATCCGATGGCTTTCTTTTTTAAGGCTGAATCCAATTCCGGTACATTTGTAATATTGCCACGCGCACTACTAGTTACAGATGTATCAAGTTCTTTCGTTACAATTGTATCAGGCTGGCTAGCGCTCTTGCTTGTAGATTCAGTGGGAATAGCTGATTTCAAAGACGATTCAATTGATTTCAGAAGTTCTCCTTTACCGTGCAATAGCCATTTTTCATTTACTTCCGGATAAGTAGAGAGTATCTTCAGTATAAAGTCTAGACTAGGCTTATTACGCCCACTAAGTATGTGAGACAGCGAAGAACGTTGAACCCCAAGCTCTTCAGAGAACACCTTGATTGATAGGGATTTATGAGAAATAAGATCTTCGATTCGGTCTGCAATTGGACTTCGATTCATCGTTTACAATTGTAATGTTTACACTTCGATATAAGTAAGCTTTATGTGTTACAAATGTAATGCATGTTGAGCAGATTTCAATGTAGATTCAAAGTCGATGTTAAGAATATTGAGGTTCAGTGTCTCTAGAGTCTTGATTTATAATTCAAATCACACACTATTAACCACTGATAGTCAATAACCTATGTCTAATGTCTTACAATTGTAATTAGGACATAAAATCTCCTTTTTCGAAGTTGTAGCCACGTAAAAACTCATCTGTGTTCATGGCCCTCTTACCTTCCATTTGAAGTCGGTGGATTTCTAAGAAATGATCATTACATGCCACCTGAAAAAAGTGCTTGTTGTCTGATTCAATTTGTCCGGGGACGACAGATTTTGTATTCGTCCTTTTAGTTCGTAGAATTTTAAACTGAATTTTGGTTCCGTCTTGTTTGAGCAAGAACGAATATGCTCCGGGATATGGAGAAAGTCCTCTCACCTTATTATGAACTGAAGCAGCCGATTGGCTCCAGTCTATCTTACAGTTATCTCGATTCAGCTTCGGGGCTGGTCTATAACCGCCATCTCCTTGCTTTAATTCTGCTTGTGGAGTAGGCTTAATCTCATCATTTTCAATGGCGTCAAGTGTTTTTACGACCAAAGAAGCACCTAATTCCATGAGCTTGTCATGCAGATCGCCTGCATCATAATCGGCGTCAATATCAATCTTCTCTTGAAAAAGTATATTTCCTGTGTCAATTTCCTTTTCAATTAAAAAGGTTGTCACACCAGATTCTTTGTCATCATTCATGATGGCGTGGTTAATTGGTGCCGCACCGCGATAGTCAGGAAGTAGTGATCCATGCAGATTGAAAGTGCCTTTTTTAGGAATTGACCACACGACTTCTGGCAACATCCTAAAGGCTACAACAACAAACACATCGGCATTCAGCTGCTTAAGACTCTCTACAAAGTCTGGATCGCGCAGTTTTTCCGGTTGTAACACAGGAATGTCTCTTGATACTGCAAAGTCTTTCACCGCTGAACTGCGGAGCTTTTTACCTCTGCCAGCAGGTTTGTCAGCGGCTGTGACAACTGCTACAGGCTCATGATGAGAATTGCAAATG
>Ga0222674_1000664_pt1 | contig 10839 bp, 9 predicted proteins | sample AntAcemetagen866_FD_179804 | JGI IMG/M metagenome (GOLD analysis project Ga0222674, IMG submission 179804) | Saline water microbial communities from Ace Lake, Antarctica - #866 | ecosystem: Environmental > Aquatic > Non-marine Saline and Alkaline > Saline | place: Antarctica: Ace Lake | collected...
ACAAATAGAAAACCAGTGACCGGGTGGGGTCTCAGAGTCAGGCCCATCTGCCCAAAATTCAGCAAGAACTCTAGCGTAATCAGCACGAGGCACCATATTCTGTTGGTAGGGAAGACCAGTAAATGGATTCACAGCATGGCCAGGACTAGTCGTTCCGCCATCCAACTGATTGTAAAAACTAGGATACTCTGAAAAATTAACTGGAAAAGGCCCCCTATTTCCGATAGAAGCAGGTGATATATCCCACATTTCACCATCAGTAGCGTCGAGGTGTGAAGACCATAAGAGCGTAGTCATGAATGTCCATTGATAAAGGTCGGTTTCACCGCTACCGTCATTTACCCAAAGTGGAGGACTACCAGGGTCCAAGAATGTCCTGTAATCAAACCCGTCTCTTTGAAAATTGGAAGATTGGTTTTCATCAAGTGCAAAATTGTCTACTTGTCCCCATTCTGGAGATAAAAAAGCCAGTGCTGCTCCAGGAATTTCATTTCCGCTTTGGTCGATAAAGATCTCGAGAATCAAAGGTTGCCAACGGTTCATGTCAGCGATGAGTGGATTGCCTGGGTCTTCTACACTGAGTGGAGGATTTACGGGCTGATAAAATTCATTTGAATATTGATTTCCCTCATTCGAATTGTCCTGCAAGCCAAAATCTATAATCTCCTGAGCTAGGTAGTTTCCTAACGCTGCTGCTGAACCGCCGCTGTAATCCGTTGAGGAGAACCCAATGTCATAGCCCAATAAAAACATATGATTGTCGAATCCCTGCTGCAATAAGGAGGGATTTGGCGCATTCTGGAATCTATGAGAAAGCAATCTATAAGAGGCATAACTAATGGCCTCAGCAACCGCCGATTCAGTATCAACAGGAAGTTCGAAAGGAGTGAAAGAAGACACAAATCCGTCTCGCTCCTGTCCCAGTAAATAAGAACAGCCTTCATTATAAACAGACCATATATCCCACATAGCTACTGAATGATGAAACAAATTTCGAGCGTGCATAGTTGGTCTTGCAAAATCTTTGCGGATTGAAGCTAGCAGCATCTCATTCCATTGATGGGCAATCTCTAGGTTGAGGTCAATTACAGGAAACTCCGTGGAAGGAGCGCAACTAGGGTCGGCATTGGTTGGACATGGGTCGCACGCATCGGGCAGACCATCGCCGTCAAAATCAGCGGCATCTTGAACGAGGTCACAAGAGTTGTTCATGATGACCTCGTAACCTTCACACTTACCATTTATGAAATCAAATAATCCATCGCCATTAAAATCAGCAATAGCAATGTCATAGCTATTTGCAGCCCACGCCTGAAATCCATCGTTAAACATTTGAGTGAAAACTCCACCATTGTTTTGCAGGATTTTTACCTCACGACCAGAATTACACGGAGGAATATCAACATCGACATCACTAACGATGACATCCATATCCCCATCCAAATCCAAATCAGCTTTCTCAACGTTTCCACCAAAGCCACCTGAACCATTCACCACATCTATTCTGTTTGTTGTGCAACTAACATCTTGCACAGCAGCCAAAATTTGAATAACGTAATCTTGTCCATCATCTACTACAAAAACGTCGTTGAAGCCATTGCCATTAAAGTCGTCAATGCTGATCATATAAGGCGAAAAGGGAGCGATGTTTTGCCAATTGGCGAAATTCCCCGTTCCATCATTGAAAAGGACAAAAACACCATTATCATTAAAGGGCTCGACACCAAACAGTGTAGAAACCTTAACAATGTCAAGATCGGAATCGCCGTCCATATCTTCTAGCTCGACTGCAGTTCCAAACGCCGAATTTCTTAAGTTCCCTAGACGAGATTCACTTTCATTGGTAAAGTTTCCGGTGCCATCGTTTATGAGCAGGAAGTCTTTCGCTGCTCCTCCGCCCTGTTTGTAATTTACAAAGTACAGGTCATCATCATTATCGCCATCTAAGTCAGCAGCTTTCACGGCACACATTAAGATGACATCTTCGGTCAATTCAGGAAAACGCGTACTGCTTTCGTCTACTAAGCCCAGCCAATCTCCATTGATGTCTTCTCCAAGGTTTGCGTAATACATTGGTTGCTGTGAAAAAGTATTGGCAATAATCACATCGAGCCATCCATCATCATCCATATCATGTGCAATGACGTGTCTGCCGAAAGTGGGGGTACTTATAAATCCAGGCGCCAGAGACACCGTTTGGTCTATGAGTACTCCATTCTGATTCATTAAAAGCAAAGCTGTTTTAGCAGGTTCGTTAGAATTTGAAAATGGTTCTTTTCTAACACAGATGACATCGGTAAACCCATCGTTATTCAAATCGCCCACGGCAAAATCTTTCTCTTCAGTATCCGTATTGGCAACAGTTGAAAGTGTGAGTCGCTCATCAGTCTCCACATCAAATGTGAGCCAGTCTTGAGCATTTGAAATATGCGGTAAGGCAAGGGATGCGACTATCAGTGTCACCGAAATAATCCAGTTAAAATTCTTCATTCTGAGCTTGTAACATGCCGATTACAATCGGCGGTTATTGGTTATTAAAGTTTTAAAAACTGAGAACAAGTTAATTGATAATAATGAGAAAGCAGAATATGGACTATTTGCTTTTCGACGGAGAGACATGTTATTTTGGACTCTATATACAGCTGGAATTCTACTGTTAACCGAGGCAGATAGCACTGCTCAGTGCGAGAGTGTATTTCTGACAGATGCAGTTCAAAAATTTAGCTGCACTTCCATTTATCGGCCTTACTTTTTGGAATAGCTTTCGATAGCTTCTCCCAAGGTATTATTAATCATGCTTCTAAGTTTTCTTGGAGATATTACTTGAACGTCACTACCAAAACTTAATATTTGCATAATCAGCTCCCTTGTAATGCAAAGAAATAGCTCGACTTCCATGCTGGTTGCGGTTTTTTTTCGAATGCATTGTGACGAATGCCATGGCTGACTTTCAACGTATTTCCCCGAAAGGGATGAAAATTTCAAAATGATTTTTTCTGGTGCTTCATCCACCGCAGTGATCCCCAAACTATGCTTGAAATATCGATCTGAATCAAAATCTGCGTGGCGATTAAATCGTTCGTCCGTCAGTTCGACATGTCCCTCTACCCTATCTAAACCGAATACTACCGTGGCTTCTTTTTGGGGATTGTATCCAATAATATACCAGCGGTTTCGGTACTCCTTGAGCAGATATGGATGGATGTGGTAATTGCGCGATGGTTCTCCTGAAAACTTTTGGTATTCAAAACTTACGGCCTTTCGGTCACGAATGCCCTCCAGCAACACTTTGAGATGTGTCGACCCTTTATACTCAGGCGCCGTTTCGAACTGAACATATTGCTCAACGCTCTGACCTGAAGTGGGCCTCAGGCTCAATCGGCCCAAAATTTTATCGATGGCATCTCCTGATGACTCGAAGAGCTGGATCCCTCGAAATTGTGCCAGTGTATTCGCAGCAAACTCTATCGCTTCAATATCTTCTTGATTAAGAGGCATCTCATCAATGCTGTAATCGGGGTCATCGTAGTAGTAGCCTTTCTCTGCTTTACTGTATGCAATGGGCGCAAAATATCCCAGATTGGCCTCATTTCGCATCGCATAGAGATCTTTATCTATGGTGCTCGCTGAAATTCTATCGCCGTCTGAACCGTAGAGCTCTTCCTCGCATGCTTCTCTCAAATCCTCCTTGTTGGGAAAGGGTTTGAACTTATTGCTAATGCATCGATCGATAATGCGGTAGCGCAAGAGAGCATATTTATTCGCGGGCATAGTCTGAGGCTTTCCGCCAAAAATACCAACTTAATCCTGCATCTATGCTACTTTTACCGACATGCAATTTTTGGGTTATGGAGTAGCATATGTTTTTTTGTGGACCATTACATGGTTTCCACTGGGTGCTCTATTTTTAATCGGTGATTTATTCTACCTATTGGCCTACCGTGTGATTGGTTACCGAAAAGACATTGTAAGATTAAATCTGAAAAGCTCGTTTCCCGATAAGACGTTAGAGGAAATCGTAGAAATTGAAAAAAGCTTTTATCGCCATTTGGGAGATAGCTTCATTGAATGGTTTTACCCATTGCATCGATCATCAAAGCAATTAAAACCGAGGTATGTTTTCAAAAATCCCGAGCTTTTAAATAATCTTTACACTAAGGGAATAAGTGTAGCAGGAGTCTTGGGGCATTATGGAAATTGGGAATGGCTTTCTCTGCTACCTACAGAAGTCAAGCACAAAGTCTGGGCGATTCACAAACCGCTAAAAAATCCTTATTTCAACAAACTTATAAACGGACTTCGTTCCAAGTATGGTGTTCATATGGTTTCTGCCAAGGATAGTTATAGAAAGTTGAAGACAGAAAAAGACAATGGCGAGGTAACCATGACTTATTTTTTGGCCGACCAAAGCCCCCAAGCGTCAAAAATCAAGTACTGGACTTCTTTTCTGGGTCAGGAGACTCCTGTCTTTTTAGGGGCTGAGCAGATTGCTAAGAAGCTCGATATGGCAGTGGTTTTCTTTGACATTAAAAAAGTGAATCGGGGCTGCTATGAAATTGAGTTTAAACTTCTTTCAGAAAAACCAAAAAAGGAAGAGCCATATATAATCACCGAAAAACACGTAAGAGCGCTGGAAAAGCGAATTAATGCTGAACCTGAATGGTGGCTGTGGAGCCATCGAAGGTGGAAACACAAACGATTCGAGTGACTTGTTTATCCAATTAATAATTTGGAACTTGCAGGATAAATAATAATTTATTTCAATGAAAAAGCATCTACTCGTTTTCGCCTTCATTTTTGTTGTCATTTCAGGATTTAGTCAATTATCCGAATTGTCTTTTATTCATGACGGTCAAGAAAGAAGTTACTTCCTTTATTTACCTGCTGACATTGCTCCTGGAGCACCACTCGTATTTGTACTACACGGCTACACTTCGACAGCAGGGGGTATTATAGACGGTTATGGGATGAATACCGTGGCCGATGCTAACGGTTTTGCAGTGTGTTATCCGCAAGGTTCACAAGACTTATCTGGAACAAACTTTTGGAATATCGAGTTTCCATTGGAATCAGTTGATGATATTGGGTTCCTGACCAATCTTGCCGAGGACCTTCAATCTATTTACGACTTAGACGCAAATTGCACATACACTTGTGGCATGTCCAATGGAGGAATGATGAGCTACTATTTGGGTTGTGAACGACCTGATGTTTTCAAATCAATTGCTTCAGTTACTGGAACGATTACGAGCAATTTCATTTCCAATTGTCAAGGAAACATACCTGTACCTTACATGGAAATTCATGGAACTTCAGATATAGTGGTACCCTACAATGGTAGTAGTATTTCTGCCTCAACATTTGGAGAATTCTTTCCAGTGGAACAAATATTTAGAACTTGGAATAATATCAATAATTGCCAGTCTGTATCAACATTTAATATACCAAACGCTCCTGTTACTGACTTTTCTTCCGTTCAAGGTGCAGAGGTTACAGATTGTGATGGAGGACTTAAGGCGAAATTCTACAAAATAAATGGAGGAGGACATACTTGGCCAGGTTCTCCACCTATTCCATTTCTAGATTTCCTGCAGCCCACAAACCAAGACATTAGCGCAAGTGTTGAAATCTGGAACTTCTTTAGTTCCATTTGTTCACCTTCGGGATTAGTAGCGGAAGAAGCGAATGGCCAGGAAGAGCAAACTTCATTGTTTCCAAACCCTAGCTTTGGAGATGTGAACATAGACTTCACAGGAGGTGATCGCGCCAAAATCACTATTATTTCAGTTGAAGGAAGAGTTGTATACCAAGATCAATTGAACGCAGGACGAAACCACTTATCTCTTCATCATTTAGACAAGGGGTTTTACTTGGCTAGAATTCTTGGAGAACAAGAGCATGTCATCAAGTTCATTCTTGAATAAAGCTAGGCCTAAGTGGTAATTAGCTGATGTCCCGTCCCTAGATAAAGTGTTTATCAAAGAAAGCTTGTAATCTCTCTCTGAAGACAGGGTACCCATTTAAATCGCCATGATGCCCCCCTGGTATAGTAACCATTTCAGCTTTTGATTTAGCAGCTTTGAAGAGTGAGAAACCACAACGGTAAGGAACAACTTTATCTTTCGTTCCGTGAGCTATTAAGATGGGTGACTTACTGTATTTTAAATGAAGCTCATTGCGAAACCCATACTTCAATAAAAATCCAACAGGAATAATCTTTGTATGATAGGCTGCTACATCTTGTAGGTTATTAAAAGGGGTCTCCAATACCACACCTCCTGATTGAGTTCTTCCAGCTAACCAAGACGCCATAGCAGTTCCTAAAGAACGGCCGTAAATGCAAATTTTTTCTTCGGGTCTACTCTCTTTCAGGTAATTGTAGCAGAGCAATGCGTCAGAATAAAGGATTTCTTGTGATCTCGCTCCACGGCTTTTTCCGTAGCCTCGATAATCGGGCACGAAGACATCAAAACCAAATGAGGTCAATTCTTCTGCGATGGGCCCCCATCGACTTATGTGACCCGTATGCCCATGAAAATAGAGAATACACCCTTTTGGTTTGGCCACCTTAATATGCAAGGCATGTATTCGCCCGCCTTCTACCCCATTTAAAAACACTTCAGTAAACTCAGTGCCTAGTTCTATTGCTGCATCATCACTCAAAGTGCCTAATGGCACAAAAATGAAGCGCTCTTGGAAAACGTAATAAAAGATACAAACCGCCAAATAAATGGCAGCCATTAAAAGTGGAATCGTATATATCCAGTGGCCTACTATCAAAACAATGATGTATTATGGTCGTTTAGCATATAAAGGTACTTTCCAAACATGAACAATTCGTTGAAATCATTTCCCGAGAACACCCTTACCTACGGTGAATATGTACGCAAAGTGGATGATTTGGTTAATAAAAAAGCAACATCAGGAACCAATCAGTCCGAAAGTTTAGTCAATTATACCCATTTAAACTTTCGTCGCATGACTAGGCTCAATAAAACCATAGTGATGGACGAAGAATTGGTTCGTATGGTAGAAGCTCACGGCAATAAGATGATTTGGTTTATTATCACTGAGGCCTGGTGCGGAGATGCGGCACAAAACCTTCCCTTCATCGCAAAACTGTCAGAAGCGTCATCAAACGTGGAGTTGCGATTGGTATATAGGGATGAGAACTTAAACTTCATGGACAAATATCTAACCAAGGGTTCACGAAGTATCCCGAAATTTATTGCTCTAGACGAAGCCACAGGGAGCGAGCTTTTCGTATGGGGGCCCAGACCTTTTCCTGTCCAAAAAATGGTGACGGAGTACAAGGAACTTTTGGACCATGAAAAACTACCTTTTGACAAGTTTGCCGAAGGAATACATAGCTGGTATGCCAAGGATAAAAACGAAACATTGAAAGCCGAACTTTTGCATATCTTTCGCTCCTTGGATTAACCAAATCAATAGGAATGAAAAGAATTGCTGCCCTACTCATTATTAGCTTATTTACTCTTGGAGTTTCGGCTCAAGAAAATGAGAAACAAGACAAGTCCGTCATCAAATCTGAGATAAAAGATCTTGACAAATTAATTAAAGATCAAGTCAAAGAGGTAGAGAAAATTGAAAAATCCCTGGCCAGTGTCAGGCCTGATTTAGAGCACGCAAAGAGGGATGTAAGCATGCTTGAAAGTCGAAAAGACAGTATAAAATCTGCTGCGCAAGCCTTTGACTATCCGAGTAAAAAATCAGAATACAAGGGTTTAAAGAAAGAATATAGTAAGGCTGAGAAAAGCAGAAAGAAGGCAGAGAAGACCATTGCCAAATCTGATGAAAAGATCAGTTCATATAACTCTGAAGTAGCTATTGCTAAAAGGTTGAAATCGGATGCCGAAATTAATTTGAACAAGCATCGAGTTACCAACTCTGATTCTCTTGGCCTAGATGCTCAAAAGGCACACTCATCAAAGGATAAAGAAATTGAGAAAACTGCAAGTTCTCACGGAAAGACGGTGAAAAAGCAGGAGAGCGCTGTGGAGAAATACACCAGTATTAAAGAGAAGGCTACAACAGAACTTAATGAATACTCAACGAAATCAGAGAGTCTTCAGACTGACATGACCGATCTTACGCTGCAGATGGATATGAATGACCCGAAAGTGGTGGATAAAGAGATCAATGAGTACGAAAAGAGACTTTCTGAAAGACAATCAGAAATGGAAAATCTTCAATTAGAGTTCGGCCAGAAAACTGCCAATATTGTTGAAAAGCACGATTTCATCGAAGCGAAGAAAAAAGAGAAAGAAGAGAAAGAAAGTGTGTTGAGACGCAACTAACAAATTTAGCCCGTAATAGAAGTGAGATAACCTTCTACCAATTCACGAATACAGCCTTCACCACCCCCACGTTGTAAAACGATATGCGCCGCTTGTCTCGCTTGGAGAACAGCATCTCTTGGAGCTGCCGCCAATCCCACTTTTTTAAGAATAGGAACATCATTGATATCATCACCGATGTAAGCCACGTTTTCAAAGCCTATTCCTTTTTGGTATAGCCATGACTCCAATATTTCGAGCTTTGGAGTGCTACCTACATACACGTTTTGTATTCCGAGTATCTCTGCTCTTATCTTCACTACCTCCGACTTAGACGAAGCGCTTATGATTCCAAATTCAAGGCCGAGGTCTGCAGCTTTCTTGATGGCCATGCCATCTTTTACATTAAATTTCTTGGCGTCTTCCCCATTTGAAGAATAATACAATCCCCCATCTGTAAAAACACCATCCACATCAAGGACGACGAGTTTGATTGATTTCGATTTTACGAGCTCGACTCTGCGAGCCAAATCGATTTGGTTCAGCGTCTCAAAGGGGTATCCCAATTGAGAAACCAAATCCCATAATTCGTCGGGATTTAGTGCTAAAAATTCTTCTCCCGAAAGAGGGGGAGCCCCTCTTTCGTGGAGAAGAAAGTTTATGTTTTCAAAGAGCATTATTCTTCGTTCCGAACTATTTCTATCAATTCGATCTTGAACATAAGTGGCTCATTTGGACCAATTTTAGGAGGCGAACCACGTTCTCCATATGCCAATCCAGAAGGAATAACTACTTTCCACGTGCTACCTGTAGGCATCATTTTGAGCGTCTCTGTCCAACCTTTAATCACACGGTTCAATGGGAACTCAGCGGGAGCTCCTCTTTCGTAGCTACTGTCGAATACTTCGCCTTTTGTGTTGGTTCCTTCGTAATTTACCTTCACCACATCTGTTTCAACAGGCATAGGTCCGTTTCCTTCTTCCAAAATCTGGTAGAGAATACCATTTTCCATTTTAAGGTATTCACCCGTGGCCTCTTGCTCGTCAATGAATGCCTGAGCCTCTGCAACAGCTGCCAAAGCTGCTTCAGCTTGCGCCTTTTGCATGTAAGCCATAATGTACTGGTTTCCGTCTTCCATATTAATTACGAGAGCAGAATCTCCTTCCATTCCGTCTTTTACTCCCTTCATTAATCGATCTAAGTCTACTCCATCGATATTGGCTTGAGTGATATTTGCAGCTAAGCTGGCACCCATGATGTAAGAGACGGAGTCCATTTCATTGTCGAGGGTAACAGCACCACCTGCACTACCACTATTCTTTTGAGCACAAGCTCCTGACCCAAGTAGGATCAGCACTCCGGCGAAAAAACCGATTCTTTTCATTGCATTCGTCATTTCTAGTTCTGATTTGATTCGTGTTTGCGGGTAAATACCCATTTGTTTATTAATAAATCCGATAGTGATTCGTTGAAATGATAGCCTTCGGCGTCAAAGGCCTTGAGCTCTTCAGGGTTCTTGATTCTATTTTCAATAGCGTATTTCGCCATTAAGCCCCTTGCCTTTTTGGCAAAGAAGGAGATCATCTGAAACTTATCGCCGCGCTCTTCTTTAAAGTCGGGCGATATTAGTGGCAGATCGATGCTCTTGAAATCAACAGCCTTGGAATACTCTTGAGATGCCAAGTTGAGGATAAATTTCGCATCCACTTCTGCGATATCCTCTTTCAATCTTTCCGTAACAGTTGACTTCCAATAATTGTAGAGGTTTTTCTGTTTGGGTGTTATCGCCCATGAAGTGCCCATCTCCAATCTATAAGGCTGAATGCTGTCTAGGGGACGCAGAATACCATAAAGTCCTGACAATATTCTTAGATGATCTTGCGCAAAATCCATCTCCTGATCAGAGAGTGTGGCGGCCTCTAAACCCCGATAAACATCGCCATTGAAAGAATAAACAGCTTGTTTACTGTTCTCACCAGTAAAAGGAGGTGACCATTGAGCAAATCTTTCAGCGTTGAGCTCAGCCAAGTCATTGCTGATGCTCATCATTGATTTCAGTTTTTTTGCTGAAAACTTCTTGAGCTTATTTGCCAAATATTCCGCTTCTTTGACAAAGATCAAATCTGATCTTCGCTCGTAAGGTGAAACCGACTCAAAATCGAGACTCTTTGCGGGTGAAAGTAATGCTATCATTTATAAGAATAGTATATTCCTGAAACGGCGGTAAAGTTAACAACACACTGAGAAACGCCTAATTATTATAACCTGGTAATTTAAAATTTTTAAGATTGGCAACATTCAAAGAATTAGGATTAGGAGAAGAGTTATTGCAAGGCCTAGATGCTATGGGCTTCGAAAAGGCTACCCCCATCCAAGAAGAAGCAATACCCAAAATACTCAACGACAAGGATCTCATAGCCTGCGCCCAAACGGGTACGGGAAAAACCGCTGCTTTCGTCCTACCAGTGTTGCAAAAATTGATGTCAAATCGTCGAGATGACAATTCAATCAGAGCCTTAGTAATTGTGCCCACCCGAGAACT
>Ga0222674_1000669_pt1 | contig 10731 bp, 9 predicted proteins | sample AntAcemetagen866_FD_179804 | JGI IMG/M metagenome (GOLD analysis project Ga0222674, IMG submission 179804) | Saline water microbial communities from Ace Lake, Antarctica - #866 | ecosystem: Environmental > Aquatic > Non-marine Saline and Alkaline > Saline | place: Antarctica: Ace Lake | collected...
AAACACTTGGGCGGGTTCTCCTTCTGGAGGTGGCTTTAATGGACAGGGCCCGCTTCCTGCATACGCTCACGATGACATCGCTCTGGATTATAATATTCTCAAGGAAGAAGAGCAGCTTGGCGCTTTCCGAGCTCAATACTTAGACGGGCTGAACGGAAAAATTCTCAGAATCAATCCCGAAACAGGCGAAGGACTTCCCAACAATCCGTTTTATGACGCAAGCGATTCTTCTTCACCTCGGTCCAAAATTTGGGCAATGGGCTTTAGAAATCCATATAGATTTACAGTTAAGCCAAATACAGGCGGAGGGAACTTAGAGTCAGGTGCACCAGGAACCATCGTGCTTTCTGATGTCGGTGATTGGGTTTGGGAAGAAATAAACTTTGTTACAGAATCAGGTGGGAATTACGGTTGGCCTATTTTCCAAGGGCCTATGCGGTATGGCTTCTATGCCGATGTTTCTACGAATAATGTCAACGCTCCAAATCCTTTGGGCTCTTCGTCTTGTAGTGAATACTTGAATTATCAAGATGTTATTCTACAAGAGAATCTTCAGCACGAATATTTCTTTCCAAATCCATGTGATCCTTCTTTGACAATAGATGAGGAGACAACGACCTTCGTCCACAAAAGACCTGCTCTGAGTTTTGCTAATTCTGCTAACGCAAACAATGAGATTGTTCCGCTGATAGCCGCTGCCTCCACTTTTGATGGGAACGGAGAGGCCAACTTTACTTCAGTCGAAGATGCAGGGGTAATCGGTTCTAGCTTTACAGGTATTAGCGGAAGCGGAGGAGTTTTTATGGAAGGAGACGGGATACCTGAAGAGTATCAAGGGTGGTATACTCTGGCAGATTTTTCGGGATGGCTTCGGGTGATAAAATTTGATGAGACAAACGAGCCTCTGGAAATAGAAACATGGAACGAATCAATTGGTCCTGTTGTCCACATCACTCAAAGCCCTTTTGACCAGTGTTTATATGTGACCACGATCTCACCATGAGAAATAAAACGAATTTGCTTTGGAGGAAATCTCAAACCAGTTCTTGAGGTAACTCCAGACACGGTTTACGGCATAGGTACTTTAGTCGTTGATCTGAATGCATCAGAAAGTTATGACCCAGAAGGCCAAGATTTGACGTACACCTGGACTTTTGAAGATGGCTCTCAAATGACTGGTGAAATAATCACAAAGACCTTCGAACCCTTGAACGGTAATATATCTTCAGAAACCATTCTCCTGAGAGTAGAGGACGCATTAGGAGCAGCTTCAGAACAAATTATTCCTGTCTCTTTAAACAACACTCCTCCAAGTGTAGATTTATCTAGTATTGCGGAAGGCGAGTTATACTCCACTTTTGGCCCTACCCTATTCGACTTAGTTGCGGCGGTGACTGATGACGAGAGTAACCCATCAGAAATGAGCTATGACTGGATACATATCCTTCACCACAATACCCATTTCCACTACCTAGATTACTTATCTGGAAATGGAGAAAAGCTAACCATCTACCCGACGGGCTGTAATCCCTTTGAGACTTATTGGTATGAGGTGGTTATTGAGGTTAGCGACCCAGGTGGTCTCAAGGCAACTGATTCCAGAAACATTTACCCCGATTGTGAAGGAACCCTAGGCAGCTTGACGGAGGGTGATGAATTATTTATCTCTCCAAATCCTGTTGAAGATATATTAAACATCTCTTCTAATGATTCATTCGACCAAGAAGTAGAATACCGCATTTACGATCCATCGGGAAATCTAATTCGTGACGATAGAGTATTCGTTTACAATAATAGACGCTACTTCAGAATTGGCGTGAAAGACTTGCAAAGCGGAGTATACATCTTGGAAATTAATAATGGGGGTAAAAAGAATCGAATTCGCTTTGTTAAGATTTAAGAATCTAGCTTTTGCTGCCTTTGCTTATCGTCTTCCCGCTGCTTATCATCTTCCTGCTCTAGCTCCTTCAACTTATTCGCTGCAATAAACGAGGTAGTCAACTCGATTAACATATTACTGGCCGCACTTGGGTTGTTTGGAAGTAAAATCAAACTGCTTCTACTTTTTTCGCTTACTGATTGAAGCGTATCGTAGTGCTGAGTTACAACGATTAGAGCAGAGGCCTCTTGAGAATTGATTCCGACCTTGTTCAAGACAATTACCGAATCTTCCAACCCTCGTGCTATCTCTCTTCTTTGATCGGCAATACCTCGCCCTTGCAATCTTTTGCTCTCAGCCTCAGCTGTGGCTTTGGCTACTATTCTTATTCTTTCTGCTTCTCCTTCATATTCTGCCGCTGTGCGCTGTCGCTCAGCTGCATTAATTCGATTCATGGCAATTTTTACTTCTTCCGCCGGATCAATGTCCGTGACCAAAGCTTTAATAATCCCATAACCATATTCACTCATGGCCTGTGCCAATTCTCGTTTTATCGCAATAGCTACATCATCCTTTTTCTCGAAAACATCGTCCAATCTCAATTTTGGCACTTCCGCTCTAACGGTATCAAAAACATAAGAAGTTATTTGATCATTGGGGTTCTGAAGGCGGTAGTAAGCGTCGTAGATTTTTTCTTGCAGAACCAAGTATTGCACGGAGACCTTCATCTTGACAAAAACATCGTCTTTGGTCTTGGTCTCTACATTCACATCGAGTTGCTGGATTCTAAGGTTAACCCGTCCAGCTATTCTGTCCACAAAAGGGATTCGAAACTGGATACCCGAGTTCCTGACACTATGAAATCTTCCAAATCTTTCGACCAAGGCGGCCGTCTGTTGCTTTACCGTGAAAACTCCAAGGAAAGCTAATAATAGAATTACTGCTATAATAATTGGTGCTACCATCTTTGTTCTTTTTTAGAATGCCAAAGATAGCCATTAAGCAAACCATCGTAATATTTAAAAAAAGAGCCAATTTTTCGACCAATAGCTATATATTTACGACGAATGGTTTGACTTACCCAATTTGTGGCCTCACCTTCGTGCTTAATTAAAACCAAATTCGGTGCGATTAAAAGCAGTACAAAATTATTAACCAATCTCATGGATTTTTTTGTGACGAAGTTTTCACAAAAGAATGCTCTAACCATAAGTTTCATCAAAAATCCACACATGAAGAAATAATACCCTGCATTAGTAGTCTAAGGCGACACAAAAGCGCCATTCCTTAAAAACCTAAGAGAACTAAACGCCTCGCGTCAGTTCTCGGTTCTCCAACAACTAAGAGAACAACACCAGGAAGGAATTACCCTATAAAACGAGTGGGCAGTTCCAAACGAAACAAGTGGACCTACTCTAGTGAAACCTACACAATGCTAAATTTAATTGATTAGTCACATTGTCGTGAACACATTTATTGCAGGTACAAAAATATTGAAACCTGGATACTCCATATAAGTCAAATACAAACAGCTACATCATGATCAAAAAATATAAAGCCGCAGTCTTAGGTGCTCTGCTCTTATTCTCACCAACTCTTATCTTTAGTCAAACACTCAACTTAGAAACGCTTTTTCCATACACGGCTTTTGCTGGAGTAGGAGCGATTACTAATGGCGGAACCGTAACAGGTGATGCTGGAACCAATGCTGGGATAATTAGCGGTGGCGGTTTTAATTCAGTGAACAACAATAACGCTAACACGGTTAGGTCTAGAATAGATTTGCTTAGAGTTTATATTCACCTTGATGACGTTTTTGTTACTCATCCTGGCACCCATGCCGCAGCATTTGGAAGTGGAGAAACTATTTTCCCTGGTGTTTACTCCATAGGTGGAGCAGGATCTTTAGCTGGAGCTCTTATCCTTGATGGAGATGGGGATCCTGACGCTGTTTTTATAATGAAGTTTGAAGGAGCATTTACCGTGGGAACGGGTTCATCAATATCTTTAGTTAATGGAACAAGAGCATCTAATGTTTTTTGGATTGCTCAAGGAGCCATTTCTGTAGCGACTTCTTGCGCAATTAAAGGAACTTTATTTGCGCACCCAGGAGCTGTTACTCTTGGAGTAGGTAGTACTATTGAAGGAAGGCTATTGACATCAGAAGGAGCAATAACTATTGCAGCTGGTTGTGTGGCAGAGATGCCCGATAGTCTTATCACTATTCCAATCAAATGTTCCGGGCAAGATTTTCCTAATCCACTTCTTGATGTTTTAGGAAGTATTAAAAATTACGCTCTTTTCACAACCGCTGGTGCTGTAGCAAATGCTGCCACATCGGGTATTATCGGTGATATTGGTTCAAATGGAGGAGCCGTAAGTGGATTCGGTACTTCAACTAATATTGGAGATTTTTTGCCTACAGGCCTTGAGACAGCTCAAGCCGTACTGGATTTAAATAACGCCTACGCTCAAATCATGGCCATCGACATCACGCCAACTGCCCACGCGCCAGCTTTTGGATCTGATGAAACCGTAACTGCTGGAATTTATTCCATTGCAGGAGCTGGATCCCTAGCAGGAACTATTACCCTAGATGCTGAAAACGATCCTGATGCAATGTTTGTTTTTAAGTTCGCAGGAGCATTTTCAGTAGCGGCACAATCAAGAGTAATTTTGGCAAACGGAGCGAAACAATGCAACGTTTTTTGGATTGGTGGCGCTGGAGTTCCCACAGGTGCTGTTTCTGTAGGAACTTTTAGTTACATGAAGGGAACACTTATTTCTCATGGAGGAGCCTGCACTGCAGGAGCAAATGCAAGTGTAGAGGGAAGAATGCTTTCTACAGCTGGAGCTATTGGGTTTAGTACAGGTATAGTTTATAATAACCCAGCCTGTGAACTATGTGATGACTATGCAATTTACCTCGTAAATAATCCGAAAGCAGAAGGTGAGCTGACAAGTTTGTACAAAGTCATCATTGAAGGTGACTCAGCTTCCTTAGAACTTCTAGAAGAATTTGACACCTGGGGGGTACATATTGCATTAGGAGCACAAGGAGAGATTTATATTGTAACTGGTGGTCCTTTAGGTTCGTTCAGTGTATACGACCCTTACGAAGGAACAACTAGTGCTCCAATTCAAATTACCCATAATGATACTCTAGTAACCAATACATCTCAAGCAGCAATAGATCCCAATACTGGATTCCTTTTTGTTGCATCGCGAGCCACCAATGCGGTTTATCAAGTAAATACCGCCAATGGTGAAGCTGCAATATATGCTGAGACACCAGTAAACGGAGGTGACTTAGTTTTCGATCAAGATGGTGACTTGTGGATCACCAATCGATTGAATGGTGCGTTCTTAAACCTTTCGGACTCTGGGACAACATTCGTGCCTACTAACCTTACTGATATTAATGGAGCTGCGAGGCTCGCAGATGGAACAATCATTGTATCAAATTCTGGTACCTCAGAGCTTAGCTTAGTTAATCTCGAAACAAGAACGCAACTCGCTAAAACACTTGGCATTGGTATCATACTCGAAGCTGGAGATATGGCTGCCGGTTGCGTTAACAGACCAAACATTGCAGAGTTACAAGAAGTAGCTGACGCTGAAGCAGCGAAAGCTTCTGCCCTTGCAAAGAACATTCCTGCCATTTTAAATACATACCCGAATCCAACTAAAGGAACTTCAAACATTAACTTTGAAGTGATGCAAGATGGATTCACATCAATCGAATTGATTGACCTCGACGGAAGAACACAGCAGGTTGTTTTCAGTCAAGAAGCCTTTGCAGGACTGACATACAGTCTTCAAATTGAAGCAACTGATCTTCCTAATGGAATCTACATCTACAAGTTGACAACGAACAAAGGAGTTGTAGCAACTAAGTTGATGATCAGCAAGAACTAATCGGTTTAACATAACTAGTTAAATCCCACCCTTCTCGGGTGGGATTTTTTTTGTCCTATACGCAAAAGTAAAGCGTACCTTTGCAGCCAATTTCAGAAACAGTCATCATGAGTTTAATCAGAAACATTGCCATTATTGCCCACGTTGATCACGGTAAAACTACCCTCGTTGACAAAATGATTCAATTGGGTCAGATCTTTGGAGAACACGAAAAACCAGGGGATCTCATTATGGATTCCAACGACTTAGAAAGAGAGCGTGGAATTACGATTCTGGCGAAGAATGTTTCCGTGATGTACAAGGGGTACAAGATCAATATCATTGATACTCCTGGTCACAGTGATTTTGGTGGTGAGGTAGAACGCGTCATGAATATGGCTGATGGAGTTCTACTTTTAGTAGATGCCTTCGAAGGACCGATGCCTCAAACTCGATTTGTTTTGGAAAAAGCACTAAACGCTGGTCTGAAACCTATTGTGGTGGTGAATAAGGTTGACAAGGAAAATTGTACTCCTGATGAAGTACATGAGGCTGTTTTCGATTTGATGTTTGATTTAGAAGCCACTGAGGAACAACTTGATTTTCAAACTATCTACGGTAGTGCGAAAAACAATTGGATGAGTGAAGATTGGAAAAATCCAACGGACAACATCACTTCACTCATGGACATGATTATCAAAGAAATTCCTGAACCTCATGTAGAGGATGGGCCTTTTCAGATGTTAGTTACATCATTGGACTTCTCGCCATACCTAGGCAGAATTGCCGTAGGAAAAGTGAAAAGAGGTACGATAAAAGCTAACCAGCGAATTGCTCTTTTGAAAAGAGATGGCACTGCACCCAAAGGAAATGTGAAAGAGGTTTACGTTTTTGAAGGTCTGCAAAAGAGAAAAGTGCCCGAAGTATTCTCGGGTGATATCTGTGCACTTGCGGGAATCGAAAACTTCGAAATAGGTGATACTATTTCGGATGCTGATCAGCAAGAAGCGCTCCCTACCATTGATATTGACGAGCCTACAATGAGTATGCTCTTCACCATCAATGATTCTCCTTTCTTCGGAAAAGAGGGTAAATACGTTACTTCAAATCACCTGAAAGAGCGATTAAAGAAAGAGCTTGAAAAGAATTTGGCTTTAAAAGTCGAGCCAGCTGAGAAGGGCGATTCTTTTAGGGTCTTTGGACGTGGAGTTCTTCACATCTCTGTTCTGGTCGAAACGATGAGAAGAGAAGGTTATGAACTGCAGATTGGCCAGCCAAGAGTAATCATCAAAGAAATTGATGGTAGAAAGTGCGAGCCAATGGAAGATTTACGCATCGATCTACCAGATTCTTATTCTGGAAAAGCGATTGAGCAAGTAAATTTCCGAAAGGGAGAAATGACCTCAATGAATCCAAAAGGAGAAAGGATGGTTTTGGAATTCAATATTCCTTCTCGTGGAATCATTGGTTTGAGAACTTACCTTATGACTGCCACTTCGGGTGAAGCCATAATGACACACCGCTTTACTGGTTTTGAACCAATGAAAGGTGACATTGGCGGAAGACAAAACGGCTCTTTGATAAGCATGGAATTGGGTAAGGCGATCCCTTATTCTCTAAACAACCTGCAGGACAGAGGTAAATTCTTTGTAGATCCGAACGAGGAAATTTACGAAGGACAAGTAATTGGCGAAAACACCCGCCCTGGAGATTTAACGATCAACGTTACCAAGACAAAGAAAATGTCTAACATGCGTAGCTCAGGAGCAGATGATAAGTTGAAAATTGCTCCACCAGTTAAGTTCTCATTGGAAGAAGCTTTAGAATATATCCAAGGGGATGAATACGTTGAGGCAACTCCGCTGTCACTTCGAATTCGAAAGGTTCACTTGAAAGAACAAGACCGCAAAAGATCGGGGAAAACGTTTGCCTAAGTCTCGATAGACGGGCGGTAATCGCCTGGCGTTTTGCCAAATGTCCATGATACTGCCTCCTCAACGCCAGAAAACCCTGGGGGCACACAGAGAAAGTAATTTTTCTCTGTGGAGGGGCATACGACTTTGGCGAAATAAATAAAATCGCCTGCCACTTTATCGATCTTCTCCGTTCGATAAAGGACTAGCTCATTGCCGAATCGATCTATCTTTTTATCTAGATCGATGAGGCCGAGTAGATTGCCAAATTTTTCGCTGCCCAGCTTTTCTTGATAACACCTTCGCACCTCGGCGTTGGTTTCGTCAATAATATCTGTTGCCGTTACGTTGTCAGGATCACAAACAAGATTTTGTGGCACCTCAACTCCGTTCCAATACGCTAGGCTCGTCCCGTCACCCCAGCTCACAGCTGCCGCATCTTCATGATGCAAAACGAGGTTTTCGTTTTTGCTCAAACATTCGGGCATAGACACTAGAATAGCGAACTCTTTGTAGAAGTACCCACAGAATAAGCCTGAATTTACGAACCTAGAATAGCTAGTTGATAAGACCTGCTTGGTTTCAAAAACAGCTGAACACCCGAGATGGAAATTGAGCCAATCCCGATCGGCAAAAGAAGGGTGTGCTGAAAACTCAGTAATTGCCGTATCCCTTCCTTTTAAACTGTGATAAAAACTTCTCTCAATGACTTGGTAAACAGACTGTGAAAATTGAAAGTTCAAATCGCGAAACAAAATGTTACGAGCTTCGCTAAAGTGTTCTTTACCTAATCTCTCTTTGAGAAGCTCTTTTGAAGCCTTGGCTTGTTCAAAAACCACACGGTCTATCTCTTTGTGGATTGAACCGCTATTGAAGTGACTTGCGAATTCCATGACCTCTGTGTACTTCTCTGATTGAGAAACACCCACAAGGTGATTTAACATCTCAATAGCCTCATTTGGTCCGTCACTGATAAAGACTTTGGGAATTGGCAATCCTAAAAATTCGATGTAAAATTCCAAGCAGCATGAAGCCAGCTCAATTTTATCAATCTTTCCAGAAAAGCCTTTACTCAAAACTTTTCTTTTGAACGCATAGAGTTCATTCGCCTCGTCTCTTGTCATCTCCGCCAAGTTCAAATCAGTCTTTTACTGCTCTGATCGCCTTTGAATAAGGGTTGTATTCTCTTTGTTTTATTACTCTGTACTTTCCAGGAGGAATAATAATAGGCGCATGCTCCTGCGTCCAGTCCCCTGAATCGATTAGCAGGTGCTCTAGAGCTGCTTCAACCTTTACGTTCAGGTATTGAGTTACTATGCCGCCGCCACCCGTTAGTTCGTTCTCTTCAGCATTCAAAATTTCCACCGCCTCGCCTTTGATAAAGTGACCATGATTGCGACCCTCCCCTCTTACCAAGAGCGTTTCATCTGTGCTACTTCGTTCTGGTATAGCGTTTAACTTCTCCAGTAAGACATCTCCTTGTCTAAACATTATTTTCTGCTTTTCTTCAAAACACTTTAAAGTTTCAAAGGTTGATAGTTCAGACCAAGTTTTTAAAAATGGAAGAATATTTTTTCACGTGCCCCTATTGTATCCAAGAGATATCTATGCTGATCGATGTCTCATTGCCTGAGCAAGAATATATTGAAGACTGCGAAGTTTGTTGTAATCCTATCGAAGTAAAAGTTTCAGTTGAGGATCAGGAAATTACAAATTTTCAAGTTATTTCGATCGAACAATGAGTTTGCAAATTCAATGGTATAATCGTTAGATCGTTCGTTGATGAACGTTTTTAACTGTTTCATGCCACAATAAATAAGTTTAGTCGATAGATAAAATAGCCCTCGCAAAAAGCTGTGCAATTGGCTTTCCAATGTTGCATTCACAATATCAGATTAGGGCTTCTTTTTAAACTAAATCTGAGTTATATTTGTACCGTATTTCGATTCAAGAAATACAGCGAGGTTTTGGTTAGCCCGTTAGTATTGCTTCGGCATGCTAACAGCCGCAAGTGATGTCCGATCTTTAATGGTTGTTTTAGATTGATTGGTTATCGATTCTTTGAATCGCTTTCAGGACGCACTTGCGGTTTTTGTTTTTCTTCTTTCTTTGTAGAAATCAAAGACCTTGGAACCTACAATATCTCTCAATACTATTTCCATTTCATTTTCTGACGACAGCCTCGTGCTGCTCAATTTGTGCTTGGGTTTTATCATGTTTGGAGTGGCACTTGGGATAAATACAGCCGATTTCAACCAACTGAAGAAGAATCCAAAAGCAGTTTTGGCAGGGGTTGGCTCCCAGTTTCTTTTACTTCCCTTACTCACCTTTATTTTAATTCTCGCTTTTAACCCCCACCCTGCTTTGGCGCTAGGAATGATCTTAGTAGCATCCTGCCCAGGAGGAAATATCTCCAATTTCTTTTCATCCATCTCAGGGGCCAATGTTTCTCTGTCAGTAACGCTCACCGCTGTGGCCACTTTTTTGAGCCCCTTTTTCACACCATTCAATTTTGACTTTTACTCAAGTCGAGTCCTTAATGCAGGAGATTTTCTAACCTCATTTGAGCTGAGCTTTTTCGATATGCTCAAAACTGTTTTAATCTTGCTGGTTGTTCCGTTGATCTTAGGGTTGCTGTTTAGCAAGAGGTTTCCTCATATCACCTCTAAAATTGAAAAGCCCATTCGAATCGCAAGCATGTTGGTTCTTTTGGGATTTATAGCAGTCGGATTGCTGAAAAACCTTGATGCTTTTTTGGAACATATTCATTTGGTTTTCTTACTCGTTCTCGTTCACAATGGAATGGCCTTGCTTGCAGGCTATTTATCAGGAAGGGCTTTCGGGCTTCAAGGAGACCTAAGTAGAACGGTTATTATCGAAACAGGTATTCAAAATTCGGGACTTGGCTTGATAATTATCTTCAACTTCTTTGATGGGAATGGCGGTATGGCCATGATAGCCGCTTGGTGGGGCATCTGGCACATCATATCAGGACTGGGCCTCTATTATTTTTTCCAGCTGCGCGATAAGAAGCTTACCGCA
>Ga0222674_1000675_pt1 | contig 10674 bp, 4 predicted proteins | sample AntAcemetagen866_FD_179804 | JGI IMG/M metagenome (GOLD analysis project Ga0222674, IMG submission 179804) | Saline water microbial communities from Ace Lake, Antarctica - #866 | ecosystem: Environmental > Aquatic > Non-marine Saline and Alkaline > Saline | place: Antarctica: Ace Lake | collected...
TCTTGATAAGATGGAATCTAAACTAGAACTCACACCTGAACTACAAGAAAAGTTGGACAATGTAAAAAATACTCCAATACTAGAGCCAAAGATATACAAAGCAATAGGCAAAAAAGAAACTGATGGCTATTTTAAAATAGTAAAATCATTAATAACAGAAGAAGAGATTAAAAACTATTCTCCAGAAGAACTAGGTGACTTCATCAGAGCAGTAGAAGAAAAAGTAACTTTTCTAAAAGATGAAGATAACTTCTACAAAAGAACAGAAAACACAAAAACTTGCAAACTTCCATCTGCACCAGAATGCGATGAACTATGGTCATCAATAATGGAAAATGAAAGGAACAGACACAACGCAAGAAAAAAAGGGTCAACTTCTGAAAACTTAGATACATTCATTAAGTCAAACGAAGAATTAGATAAAAAGATTTTATCTATAGCTGGTCTTGAAAATGTAGAACTTACTGATTGGGAAAAAGTTTTAGTAATTGATATGACTTATGCAACAGTACAAGGCTATAGAAACCATGCTCAGGGAAAGCGTTTCAAGAACTAGCAAAGTGGTGGTTCTCAGAAGAAAATGAATACCACAGAGAGTTCATCAGGGATCACAAAATCTCTGATGAAGAACTAAAAGAAGATGAAAACGAAGATAGAATAAAAGCAAGATTTCCACCTGAATCAACTCCAATAGCATTTAAGATTTTTGGCTTCCTAAGAGAAAACGAAAATCTAACAACAAATGTAGGAATGGAAGGACACAAAACAGGCTTCAACAGACCTGCTCTAGCTTCATCTGCACAACAACTGTATGCCATAGACTTGTCAAGATACAAAGACATGGTAACAGAGTATGAAAGCCTAATGCTAGACAAACAAAACAGAGACTATGAGAGTAGAAAAAACTCATAGTCAAATAAGTAAACACTTCATTGACCTAAATCAATAAATAAATTCATTTTAGATATAATAAGCCATAAACTAATCTGAAGAGAGAGAATATGCCATCTACAATAAAAACCATACTAACAGCAGACGATACTAATGTAAGAAAAACACTTAAAGCCACAGAGCAATATTATAAAGATACATATTCAACAATGCGTGATCTCTCAGATGAACAATTAAAAGTAGAGTCAAGGCTAGACACTAAACGAAAAAACTTATCAAAAACTACTTCTCTTCTTCAAAAAGAACAACAAAAGCTAAAAGAATCTAATAAAAAAAATAGTGATGCTACAAAAGAAGATATTAAAACAATTGAAAAAAAAATATCAACTCTAAAAGGTATAGAGATTGAGCAAAAGAGACAAATAAAACTAGACTCTGTTTTACTATCATCAACAAAAAGAAGCATCAACGCAAACAAAGAAGATAATATAATAACAAAGCAACGAATAGATATACTGCAAAAAGAAAAACTAGCATTAGATAGTTCTACTTCAGCTAAAAATAGCAATACAATAGCAAATAATAAAAATGCAATAGCAAATAATAAAAATGCAAAATCTACAGAGTCAGCAAGAAACTCAGTAGTAAGACACCTAAGACAACTAGAAACTTTAGCAGTTGCATACTACTCACTAACTACAGCATGGAAAAACACTCTTGGTATCGGTATAGAGATGAACAAGATGATGGAATCTGGTGTTGATGGTTCAGCAGCACTAACATCAGCAAATACAAGATTCATAGATTCTTTAGGAAATACTCTTGATCCTCTTCAGAAATTCATAATGGGTCAAACTGACGCAAAAGATTCAATGAAGAAACTAAGAGAAGAATCACTCCTTACTCCAGCAACAATGTCACAGCTTACTGGAATCTACATGCAAGCAAAAGGACCAGCACTTGCAATGGGTGATGCGTTTGGTAAATCTGTAGCAGAGATAGATAAAAATACAATCCACTTAGCAACACTTTTTAGTCAAGTTGGTGGTGCTATTAATATGGAAATGGGGAAGGTAAACGAAGAGATTCGTTCAATGATGACCGGAAATATTTCTACAGATTCTATCATCTCAACTATGCTTTTTGGAACACCAACCAAAGCCAACGCAGTCGTAAAAGAAGCTCAAAAAAGAGCAGGTGGAATGGTTGGACTAATGAACGAAAAGTTTGAAGCTTTTAGTATCTTAGGCGACCAACAAACTTTCAATAAAGGGCTACTGCAAATGCAGGGTGCTTATGAAATATCTATGGGTGATATGGTAGAAAAATCAGGAATGTTCTCAGATATGACTGACTCATTTTATGGATTCTCAAAAGCAATAAGAGATGGCTCAGATGACATAGTAGATTCTTTTGATGGAATGTACACATCAATAAAAGAAAATGCACATATACTAGGAACAACAATAGCTTTATACTCAGCATATAAAGTTGGGGGATTAGTTTATAAAGGTATATCAACAGCACTAAGACTACAAAAAGAAATGCTAACAGTAAGTGAAGCAATGTTAGCAGTAGATGTTCTAAGTTCAAGTATAAAAAAAGGTGGATGGGGAGCAGTGTTGGCTGGAGCTGCAACAGCAACCGCAGCAGCGGGAGCTTATGTTCTAATATCTGATGCAATAAGTGGAGCATCAGATTCTATGTCAGAGATGGCAAACTCAAACAATGTAAAAACACTTGATGATAAGTTTAAAGAATCTACAGAAAAAGTAAAACTACTAAAAACAGAACTTGATGGACTAAGTAGTGTAAAACAGTTTAAGATACCTGCACTTAGTAATGGAACAAAGTTGTCAGATGATAGAGTAGCACAATTAAAAGCACAGCAAGAAAAAGTACAAGACATGTACAATGAAGCTAATAAAGATAGAAAAGACCAAATAAAAAAAGAACTAGACTTAGAAGTACAAAAAAACAATGTACTTCAAATGGTAATAGACAAAAATAACAAAGCAACACTACTAACAAAACTAGGACTAGATAGTAAACTTTCAAAAGAAGCAGAAACATACGCAAAGTCAGAAGCAACTAGACTAGATAAACTACTAAGACATAGAGAAGAATATACAACAGAACTTACAAGAATAAACAACATTGACACTTCAACAAAAGCAAGAACAAAAGATGAAGATAAAGGGATAGATAAGAAGCAACTTGAACTTAAAGGTAACATAGCAAAAGTTACATCAGAGATAAAAACAATAAAACAAGACAGAGCAGCTAAACTACTAAAAGCACAACAAGACCTATGGGTAGCACAACAAAAGATAGCAGGTGTTGAGGTAAGTAGGTCAGAAATAGCTATGTTTGGAATAGAAGCTATTGAGAAAGAAATACTTTTAGCAGGTGAAACTTTAAAACTAGCAGATGATGGAAAAGAAAAAGCAGAAGCAAAAGTTAAACTCATTAATCTTGAAGAAAAACAACTAGGAAAAGTTCACGAGTGGAATGTAGCAATAACAAAAGAGGGTGAGAAGCAAACTAAGATAGATGAAAAGTCATACAAAGATGCACTTAAGTTAGCAAACCTACAATCGGCAAGAATCATAGAAACAACATCAGGTTCAGATAGCTTTGTAAGTACATCAGAATACTCAACATCATTTGATGAGATAAACAGTAAATACTCAGACCTACAGCTGAGTATGGCAACTGCAAATGATAAAACAAAAGAGAAGTTTAGTAAAGACTGGAGAGATGCTCTAAGTGACCTTAACGATGAGTTCAGAGACAACACTTTTGAGATAGATATAAAGATAAACGGATTCGATGAAATCTCAAACGGAATAGCAGGAGTAGTAAATGGATTCACAGACATACTAAACTCTAATGCTCAACTAGCTACTCAAACTAAAATAGCATCAAATGCACAAGTAAAATATGTATCACTAAGAGAAGACGTAAACTCAACTTATGAAGATGAACAAAAAGCACTAAAGCTTTCCAACAAAGAAAAATCTAAATCAGATGATATGGCTTCTAAAAATGCAATAAACCAAATAGGTAACTATGCAAACATGACTGGAGCTATGGCTAACTTCTATGATGAAGATGATGATAGAAAGAAAAAGCAAGAGCAACTATCAAAAGTTTTACAAGCATCTCAAATGACAATGGATGCTATAAAAATAGCTCAACATATTAGATATATGCTTATGACTGAAGCAGAGGCATTAGCAGCTGGTCAGTTAGCTGTTGCTGTACAAGCCTCAGCAGGTCCAGTAACAGGGTTTGTAGCAGCAGCAGCAATGGCAGCAATGTTAGCATCAATAGGAATTGCAGTTGGAGGTTCAGGAGGAAAAGATGTTCCTTATGAGAGTCCTGAAAATAAAGGAGTTGGTACAACTTTTGGAGATACAGAAAAACAGTCTGAAAGCATAGAGAACTCTTTAGAAGTTATTGAAAATTTTGCTGAACCTCAGTACCGAGAGATAATGAAGCTTAATAGCAACATGATAAACCTATCAAATGATATAAATAAGTTTGTTGCAAGAGCAATAGACATCAGCGTTAGTGGATTATCTGAATATGATACTAATACTATTAGTGAAGACTATAGTGATATATCATTAGAGAACTTATACAATAATCCATCAACAATCATGGAGATTGTTCCACTGATTGGAACAGTATGGGGAGATACAATAGATAGCATAACTGGTGAAATAAAAGATATGCTAGGTGGTGGATATTTTGGAAATATTGTCGGAGAAGGATTAAACTTAATGTTTGGTGGATGGGCTGATGATTTAGTTTCAGATGTTATGGGAGGAGATATATATAAATCACTTGCTGATTATGGTGTTAAGTTTAATGAACAACTACTGACTAGTGCTATTGACAACATAAGTGGTGAAAGTTTTCAAAGAATAAAGTCAGTAGAAGATGGCGGAAGGTTCAGTTCAGATAAAACTACATATTCAGATAATGTATCTGAATTAGGTGATGAATTAGCTAGTGATATGGAAAATATTTTAGGAAGTATTTATGACTCAATATTTGATGCAGGTGAAGCTATAGGAATTAGCTACGAACAAATGTCTGATAGCCTTTCAGGAGCAATGATAGATAGTGCAGAAATATCATTTGATAAAACTGGAGAAGAGATACAGGAAGATTTTTCTGCATATATAGGTGGATTATCTGACACTTTATCTGCTGTAGCATTTGAAGATATACTTAAACCATATAGAGATGTAGGAGAGGGACTGTATGAAACTATGAACAGAGTATCATTAAATTTTGCAGTAGTTTCAAAAACTTTAGATATTTCATTTGATGGGATCAACACAGAAAACATGCTATCTGTCTCAGATGAACTTATTGATATCTTCGGTGGGTTAGATTCTTTTGCAGAAACAACATCTTCATACTATAGTAACTTCTTTGATGATGAAAAGAAACTAAAAGATGCTACTAGAACAATAGGTGAAGTTTTTGACGACATAGGAATATCTGCACCAAATACATATCAAGAGTTTACAAACATCGTAGATTCTTTAGACTTAAATACAGAATCAGGAAGAGAAACATACAAAACACTGATGTTATCAGCAGGTGCTTTTAAACTAGTCGGAGACAGTGCAGATTTATCAACAAACAACATAGCAGAGTGGAATCAAAGAAACGAAACAACAACAGATACATTTAATAGACTAAACAAAGAAATGACTGATGCTGGATACACAGTTGAAACTTTAACAGATGCGATGAGTGAAGCTAGTGACGGTGGTAAACTTGTAACAAAAGAAGAACTGGAACTTTTACAAGCAAAAGAAGCAGTAACAGACCAAACAGAAGCAAACGCACAGTCTCAAAGAGAGTTCGCAGATTCTTTAAATGGTACAGAAACAGCCTTATCTTTCGCAAGTTCAACAATAAAAGATTTTGATGGTGTTTTACCAACAACAACAAAAGGTCTTATTGATTTAAGACAAGCATTTATAGATAACGATGGAGTAATAGACACTTACGAACAAACAGTAATAGATGATACTTTAGCTATAGCTACGAATAAGCTTTCTTTAGACAAAAGATTAGCACTATTGAAAGAAACAGACCCAATAGAAAAGAGAAAACTAGAGCTTGCATATGAGTTAGCTGATTTACATAGCCAAGACAATAAAGACACATTAGAAAAAATATATAAACTAGAGGATAAAATAAAGCTTGACAGTACAAATAAAACCCTAACAGAAGAGCTAAACAAACTAGGCTTAGATACTAATGCACTAAGAGACTTAGAAACCGATGAAATGGATAAAAGCACAAAAGCTATACAAGATAAGATTTGGGCTTTTCAAGACCTTGCAGATGCTCAAAGCATCATACAAAATGACATCCTAAAACAATACGATGAGATAATATCAATAAGCAAAGAGTTTGATAGTGCTATAGTTGGAATCAGTGACTTAAGATTAAGCATACAAGATTTGCCAGTAACATTATCTAAAGTAACAAATGCAATGAATACCATAAGTGATGCTTCAAGCGTAGTGGATGCAACTGCACTAATAAGTGAATATTACAATCAAGAAAAATCAATACTAGATGAAGAGTATTCAGATTCTGTAACAAGAGTGGAGAGTTTAACGGATGCTTTTAAAGGTCTAGGAGAATCTATAGAAGATACAATCTATACTCTTTTAGGTGGATCAGACGACTTAGATTCACAAGATGCACAAATAGAACAGTTTTGGAGCAAAAGAGCAGAACTAGATAAGTTATTGTTGCTTGATGGAAACTTAACAGAAGACCAGCAAAATAAAATGAGTGACCTAGTTGGAGACATAAATCAACTATCAACAGGAATACAAGATTCTGCACTAGATGACAACTCAATAATAACTAATGAACTAATAAGTGAACTTACTGGATTAAAAACAGAAATAGGAAATGACGAAGCTATAATAAATACAACTTCAGCAGTTGCACAAATGGAAGAAAGCAACTTAAAAGCACTAAGTGATTTAGAATTTGAAACTTTAGAAATGTTAGAAAGTTTAGAAAGATCAACAGAATCTATAGCACCAAATCTAGCACTTGAGATACAAGCACTAGGAGAATTAGCAACACAATATCTAGGCACAGAAAGTGAACTTTCAACATGGCTAAGAGGCTGGACTGATGGAACAATAGATTTTGCTACTTTTGAACAGCAAAAATTAAATAAAGAAGCTTATGATAAAATAGATGAGAATACAGCATCAACTACAGAAGATATAGCAGCAGTTTCAAGCTATACTCCATCTGCAGCATCATCAGCATTTATAGATAGGCAAACATCAGTAGGGGGGATAAGTGCATCACAAGCAATAGACTATTTATCTCAAACTTCCACACTAGACGATAGTAAAACAGCATGGTCATCTAGTGATAGTCTTGAAGAAGCATATACACAAATACTAGGAAGACCAATTGATGATGCAGGGAAAGTAGCATACGAAGCTGCACTTGACCGTGGGATGACAATGCAAGATGTAGCTTCTATACTTTCAAATTCGAATGAAGCACAAGCAAAAGGTGTTGAAGCATTTGCGAATGGTGGTATAGTAAACCAACCAACAATGGCACTTTTCGGTGAAGCAGGAACAGAAGCATTCGTTCCACTGCCTGATGGAAAGACAATACCGGTAACAATGAACAACACATACCCATCACCGACTAGAGTAATGGACTATGCACAAAAAAGCAGCGACCCAGAGATAAAAAAACTTTTAGTTGAAATTTCACAAAAGTTAGATAAAATAGCAACACAAGATAAGGGCTTCCATAATGAAGTATCTTCAGTGATAAAAGGAAATGCTATGAGAGTAAAGGAAGTAGGATGAGATATTACTTAACACAACCAGTAAATATAGTTCCATCTATACCTGATACTTATGATATACCTGAAAATGAAGATGAAAATGGTGCTACATATAATCTATATGACATAACTAGTGGATACAACAATGACTATACTTTAAAATATGGTGAAAACATATACAAGTCTCAAACAACAATCTTTCCTCTAGTAAATTATGTATGGAAAGATTTAATAGTTGGCTCAGAATACACCATAAACATGCACACGCAAACTGACATATACAGAGATGGAAACGGAAAAATACTTATAGATATATATGATGAAATAACTACAGTATATGTAGAATCTAATCAAAAATACTATATAGCTAATAAAACTGCAATAGGCATAGACTTTTTAGCAGAGAGCATCACAAGCCCTGCGAACTTCACGGAGATAACTGATGTACCAATAAGATACAGAAAAGACTACAATGCACCATCAGGTCAATCAGATACAGCAATAGTAGATACTTTATATTGGGAATACATCTCAGTAGCAAATAAATTCCGTGCATTTGACAGAGCGATAGGTAGCAGGTCATCAAAAGCTGAAAAACTAACATACACATTTGAACAAAACTCAGTATCAGGACTAATTCTAATAAACACAGTTGGAACAACGGTAACAATAGAGTTAGAAGACTTAATAACTGGAGATGTATTTGATCCTATAACAAGAGAAATGATAGACACATCACACTTAGATACCTATGAAAAAGTTTGTACTGGAATCCCTTTACAAGAAACAACTGCATTTTTTCAATTCTCAGCATCATACTCACTAAAAATAAAAGTAACAATAGAAAATGCAGGGGCAGATGCACAAGTAGGAGCAATAAAATTAGGAAGTGTAGAAGATTTAGGAATCACTCTTGACGGAGTAGATGCAAGAAACAAATCATACAACGAATCAGGCATAAGAGATAATGGTGAATATGTATGGAATCCAACAGATAAAGAAGAAAATAAAGTATCAATACTAGCTTATGAGATAATATTTGATTCTAATAAATTTGACTCTATACATAGAAAACTACAGGAGATGGCAGATAAAGATATAGTTCTTCTAGGAGATGAAAGAGATATAGATGCGTTCAAAACATTACAAACATACTGTGTTGTGACAGATGCAAACGCAACGCTAGAATCAAATAGAACAAAATCAAGAGGCTCAGTAAATGTCGAGACATTCAAATAAGGATAAAAAATGGCAATAGCAGTAAATCCAATAACAGGTGAAATAACTCCACTTGGAGAAGTAGTAGCATCAGGGCAGCCACAATATTATGTAGATATAGCTGCAAGAAACAATGAACTAGTTAGTGTAACTTTTCCAGCGTTTAACTCGATAATAACACAGTTTAATACTTCTATAGGTCAGATAAATTCAGTTAGTGCTGAGGTACAAGCAAACGCAACACTAGCAGAAACAAAGGCGAATGAAGCAAGTGCAAGTGCAATAGTAGCAGCAGAACAAGCAGTAACATCTGAGGAGCAAGCAAATATAGCAACAGTATCAGCAAGTACAGCAACAGCCCTTGCATCTATAGACTATGCAGGTTTTACACTAGAGGATGGACAGCTAGTTGTAAACTACTACGACCCAGCAGCTTCAACACCATCTATAGTAGATGGTGAATTTATAATCACATACTAAAAGGAAAAATATGAGTACATTAAATCTTGGAAAAATAGGAATAGTTAACAAAGGTATATGGAGTGCAGGAACTTATAAAAAACTAGAACTTGCAAAAATAGGACAAATCACTTATATATGTGACGCAGAATCAACAACATCTGAGCCACCACATGCAGATTGGAGTATATTTGTTGAAGATGGATTAAATGGAACAGGTTTTTATGTTAAAATACCAACTATAGATATTCCAACTACAGGAGCTACAGATACAGATGTAGCCATACAAATAACTGGTTCAACTTATGAGACTTATGAAACATTCGCAGGTACTCACACAAGCTCGCTTGCCGAGTTCAGTGAAACATCAGACTTTGCAATAGTAATACAAAGCACGGACGGACTAGAAACAATAACAGCTTCAGGTCTAAGTGCATCAACAACATACTACGCAAGAATAAAATATATCTCAGGAACTTTCTCATCAGAGTTTAGCGACTCAATAGTTTTCACAACAAAAGCAGCAGGTATAGAAACACCAACAATAGCAGATGACCTAACAGATGCAGGAAAAAACCCAACATTTACAACAACTGCTTATGCTACATTTGGTGGATTATCTGAAACACAAACTAAACTAACAGTCATAGTCTATAAGACAGCAGATGACAGCATAATAGAGACAATAGAAAACACTGCTACAGATGCAACAACAGCAACAATGACAGTTGACTTAGAAGTTTCTACAGGTTACTACGCAAAAGCTTTTTATACAGGTTCAGGTGGAACACTATCCTCACTTTCACTAGCAAGAACTTTCACTACAAAAGATGCTTTTAATGATGTAATAGGTCTAGCAGGTGGTCAAGGTTTCGGCGTAGGATATAGTAGTAATGATGTTTCACCTTTAGGATTAACAGAATTAACTGGAACAACAGACCCCACCCACGAAAACTACGGTAACTACTTTCATACTCCAACAGGTTCTACAGTAGTATGTGTTCTTAAGCACTTTATGAGAGTAGGGGATGCTTCAAGTCCTCAGTTTGCAACTTATGGAGCAAATGCACTAGATGTAGTAGGTACAGAAACATTTGCAACAGAAACTGAAGCTATTACTGGTGGTTACTGGATGCCTAGATGTTTCATAGATGGTGGTTTAGAAAAAGATGAAGTGTTTGTAGATAAATACTTAAACTCAAAATTTGATGGAACTGTTCCAATGTCAAAGTTTG
>Ga0222674_1000678_pt1 | contig 10626 bp, 7 predicted proteins | sample AntAcemetagen866_FD_179804 | JGI IMG/M metagenome (GOLD analysis project Ga0222674, IMG submission 179804) | Saline water microbial communities from Ace Lake, Antarctica - #866 | ecosystem: Environmental > Aquatic > Non-marine Saline and Alkaline > Saline | place: Antarctica: Ace Lake | collected...
GTCGATTACTTGGGACGGAGGATTGATTTGAACGAACTGATTGGTTTCTGTCAAAAACCCAACGACCATGTCGTCTTCCACGATTTTCACCTTGACCTGACATGGGATTTTACCATCACTTTCATTATAAATTCCCTGTAAGCGATCCCGTGTAGATCTATAATCCAACCATAAATCTGAATCATCCATATATTTGATTTCCAATTTTTCAATGGAAGAGGATGGATAACATGGCACATATATTTTGGCCTGTGCGTCTTCACGATTCACTAAAAAGGCGATTGTTTTATGTCGATAATTTACAACTTGTGTTTCCACCTTATAATGATGTGTTTTAAGAAGTCGGAGTAGTTGGTCCGCGTGAATAGCCGTCTTAAATTTATATTTACGTGGCATACTTGGTAATGGCTGACATTGTGTTTGTGAAGTTTGCTGTATCATCAATAACATGTTCTTGATATGTTCTAATGCGGTGTGTTGTAGAAACGCCTTTTTAATTACCAATTCGTTCATTTGGACCTCTCCTGGTTTGATTTTATATACCACCTCGCGGTCGGAATTCACCACTGTGTTTTTGTTAATACTATCACCATGTTTCAATGTGTATACCACATTCGACGATTTGGAAGCCACAATTTTTTCGATGCTCTCGTATAAGTGGACCGGCTCATAGTACTGGTCTTGTAAAAGGAGAATCATAGTCTCTTTACGTGGGTCATATTTCACACCGGAGTATGCGTTTGACGGACATACATATTGTACTTTTTCAGTAATATCGTTTTCGATCACCTTCAAAATAACCATATTCATACCGTCGCGTAATAATTCTGGATTTTCCATACAAACAATATCCCATAAAAAGGTGTGATCGAGTTCGGCCGTGTCGTCTTGAAGATAGTTCACAAAGTTTTCGTAGGATGCAATCGTATCTTCTAAGTATTCCATTTGTGTATTATCTTTTAGATCGATTTGTTGGAAGAATTTCGTTCCCGAATACTTATCTATATCAATCGCTCCAAGGTCGATTTGTTTTGGGCGGAAAATTCCAGGCAGATTGCCATTTTGGACGCGTACAAACATATCCATATCCACAATCGTCGCCAATATTTGTGCCATTTTTTCGATAGAAGGTACATCCTTAATACCCTGTTTATAAGCATAATAATAAGCGATCACTCCTAAAAAGGATCGTGTTTCGCTTTGGACGGTTCCGTATCGCAATAAAGCGGGTGTATTCGGTAATAAGATCGATGTGTTTTGAGGATCCACCAGTTTTGCACTATCTTCGTCGAAGAACAATTGTGCTGAAACGGGCATGAATCCCCATCGTTGTGCTGGTAGTGGATAAGATACAGGTCCAATGATATAAGAAAGGACCTTATTTGTTTGTTTGTTACCACTTTCTTTGGTTGCAACAACCGTGTCTCCGTATCCACAGTTATCTCTTCGCGTTTTCTGGTCCTTGGAATCCCATTCCTTTCCAAAGCAACATGGTATACATAAACTGTCAGGATGTTTATTTTTTTTCAGAAATCCCGGAACGTGCTGAACGTATTTTCCCTCTTTCATATGCACTTTGGGATTGTTAAATTCATACACGTAGGATCCTTTGGGTATTGTATCCGCGCCCCGAGGAATGACAGACCCACATTTTCCTGCCTTGACATCTTCTTCTGAAATGCTACTGTTTGATAGCAGACACCAGTATCTAGGGCAAACATACCAATGTTTATTATTTGGGTCAGAACCATGATGAAGAGCATGACCGTACGACCCCGGATTGGTCTCATCAATTTTCTTTTTTTCGGCGTCGGTTAAAATGACAGGTTGTCGTCTATCTCCCGAAGGACATGCCTTTGAATAAAGAGGAAATTTGCTCGTTTCTTCAGTAACAAATAAAACCGGGTCAATTTCCCTCATTTTTTTGAAAAATGGGGTTGGATTCTTAATGGACTTGCCGTCAAATTCTTTTTTGCGTTCTTCTATATCGATTCCTTCCGAATTTTCACCTCCATAATAATCTTCTTCCTCTTCACTTTCACCTTCCTCAAGACCCTCATCATCTTCACCTTCATCATCGGAATTTTGATAGTAATCGGCATCGTCAAACGCAATACCTTGAACTTCGGCTTCTTCTGTCACGTCTTCTCCAAAACGTATTGGTTGAGCTACGAATACTTTACTAGATGGCTCTAAACCCACCGCCGTGATTACATTATCCACTTCTTCTTGTTCTTCTTGGTCTCCCTTAAATTTTTTCTCAAAAAACGTAATACGTGATTTTGCTAATCCAATCGTCTTAGGGGCCTGGCTTAATCGAAGAAACGTATCTAAATATACGGAAATGGGGTCTAGATAGGCTACCGATGTAATATCTTGAACGGAGACAACGAGTTCATTTTTGAGGGATTTCATTTTGAGTGTTACAGGAAATCCGGGATTCTCCAAGATTTTTTCTTTAAATAATTGATGTTGGGACCGGAATTCGCCGAACTCCACAATAGCCAATTCTTCCGTCATGCCGAAATTTTCGATCAACATGTCAATGATATTTCGATTTGAACCACCGCGCCCAATGATTTCGACGATCATCGATGCCTTTGCGTCCATTTCCTTGTAATTTTCCACCCGTTTGAAACGCATTTTTGCGGTTTTTGTGATATCGGTATCAATTACGTCAAATACAGAGGATAAAAAATGTCTGTTATCCAATGATACTTTGTATTCTAATGGCAACGAAAACGTGTATTGTAGATTCATATTACCTATACGTGAATCTTGGAATCCTGTAAACGAAGGTCCATCGTATCCTAATGGTTGAAGGGTGGTTGAGATGGAGGCAAATAAATCATTCAAGGATGTTTGTAATTGTGTTTCCAAGATTGTAATATCACGAGGTTCCTTTAAAACACAGTGGACCAATGTTTTTCCGCGATTATCAATGTAAAAATAGACAGGATCTTCTATGTTAAGAAAAACGGATAGATGATGACCTTTCTTCATGTCGCGATTTAATCGAAATATCACATTTTCTTCTAAAAAGGGGATCTTTTTCCCATTTTTCGAAATCTCCTTGGAGAACAAACGATACATGTTTTCGCGACGATTTCCGGGATTGTATTTTATGAAAGGTTGGTATTCAGTGGAATGAATATGTTTAAAGAGATATTCGAGAGGGAAAATGGCCGAATCCTCTTTTGGGGAAATAGTAAACATGATCTCCTTGACACCTTTTTCGGCATAAGGTAAATCAACCGATTGCGAAGACGTTTTTTTGCGCGACCAATATATTTCATGATAAACGTCCACGATTTCATTTCGATGACGCATCCATTTGGTATACTCCTTCTCCGACTTTTTATGCAATTCCTCCGAATGAACTAATAAACCATCTAGATCTTGGATATCCATTTGATTCAATTGAGGGAAATACAATTGACACATGTAATTTTGAGAAATATCATGGTCTATCGCATACTGAAAAACGTGTTTCGCCGAACAAACCATTATATTTGTTTCGTCTGTTACATAATTCAGTAAAAGGGACTTCTCTAAAGTAAAAAGGGGATTCTTGGATTGAAATTGATACCGAATGGGAATGGTTGACATTTGCGTATGATACGGATTCGTCGGAAACAAATAGTCATAATGGTCTTGGAAGTTCATTCCGATAGGTACGAAAATTTCGTGCTGCGACGTTTTACATAGCGCATTCCAATCGGTCCATGTATATTCTTCCTTATCCACTATTTTCGAAGGTCCATCGTGTTCTTCTAAAAAGGGCTTGAGATTCAGTAAGGAAGCGTAGTGGAAATACTCCTCTTTCGTTATTGTATTTCGCTTTTCTTGGGTAATTTCCTTGAATAATTGGGCCGGAGAAAAAGATAACTTTTTGGAAGAATACAAATACATTTCTTCAGGAGACAAGAAAAAGGATTCGGCCTTATCCTTATAATATTCTTGGGTTTCTTGTATAATTTTACGTTTTATTGTACGAATTGTATCGTCTTTATGTATCAGGAACGGAGAGAACACTACCTCAATATTTTGTTCGTTGAAATAGGCAATCTGTAATTCGCTAAATATATTTGCTAATTTTGTTTCATCCAGCGTTGAAGCACAAAAGACATGAATCCTTTCAATGGATCCATTTGAACCGATTATATGTGCTTTATATACATCTTCAAAGGGGATATTTCGTATTTCTTTATTTGGCGATGAATCCATTATATACTATGGGATGATGTTTTTACCATCAGGATGACCGACGCTGATTTATTTTGTGGATGAATTCGCCCAAACTCATCGTGCGAGTTATTTGTATACGAATGTGCTCCTCTCAAATTGGCATAAGTCAATGGTTCAATATACGTATCGACCACATACGTATACTCACCTATTTGAACCGGACACGTACCAAATGTACCGCGTAAACGACCTGTACCGATTGGTGCCGCCGAAATCAGATATATCATGACAAAAGATATGGTAAGGAGAATGGAAATATGCATCGTAAATAACGTTGTTGATTAAAATGTTATTTACAGGGAAACGCCTTTCAATTTTGTCCTCGAATTACATATCATAATAAGGATTGTCATGAATATCCATTCCACAATATTCGACAGGGTTGTTTTTATAATCTCTTGGTGTATGGACGCCACAATCATTCGCGTTTTCTAGTAAAAATTTGAAATTGTCCCAAAATTCGGTTTTATGTCCGATGGATTTGGTAGCAACATGCGCCATTTCATGAATAGCAACAAACATGAGAGTATGGGTATCTATTAAATTGTCCTGATCGTCCTTCTTTTTATTCAAACAAAAGGCCAACTTTTCACCCTTGTTTTCACTATACGCAGTGTAAGTGGAGGTTGGCAACGTTTCGCATATTTTTTGTGGATTGTATCCGTCGACCAAGCGTTTCACATTATCCTTACCATCATGTTTCGTCTGGACGTATTCCACCAATTCCTTGCATTTTACGGTGATGGTGGCAAGACGATCGGCAGCATCTTGGACGCGGTCACGTTCCCGTACACAATATTTATTTCCGTCAACCGTCGAAACAATACATTTCAATTGGAAAGCGTCGGATTGGTAATAAATATAACCGCATATTGCTAAAACAAATAGAACCAATAGAATAGTAAACCCGTCCGATTTATCCATATATACAATAATAGGAGATAAAGAGGGCGAGATTCAAGTCGTTCGATCGATTCGACGGTAAGGTCTGGATTATTTGAAGGAAATACTTCAAATAATAATTCATGGTGATAATGATAAACCGACTGCCCTATAAAATATTAGATAGTTCCTTAGTTTGGCACAGCACAGCCAATTTCCAATGGCACGCGTCCAAGATCAGCCTCGAATGTGCTGTTATTCCATGGACCGACATCGCGTTTTTGAATCACAGGATCCGAACGTAACTGCTGGTTGGCATTCTTAAGAGTCTGACCGACAGTATCGAGACCAATCAAATTACCGGCCTGTAACAAGTCAGGAAGAATAGGTTGGTCGTTTGACATGGGGTTCAATGCAGCCCATTGACTATTTTGGTCCTTAGGTAAAAGTTCCTTAGGATTAGCGACGGGTGCAAGGTCATAACCACTTGCACCACTGCAGGTATTTGCTGCGGGAACGTCCTGAGTGACGGGTTGTTTGTAGTTAGTGGAGGCAACCTCTTCTTTGCCTGTTAGTTCAACGGGTTTGAATGCCTTTACGTTACCTTGACTCATCATGTTATCAACCACCTTACCTTTGCTATCTGAATAAGACATGAGAGACCAAATAATTAAAAGAACAACAACAATGACAAAGAACCACTTTGCATTATCATCTTTGAAGAACTTCATTACGTCTTTGAACATCTGTTTATATAAACGGTGGATAAAATTTTTACGATGAAAGGGTATTTTCTCTAAATTATGACTCGGAATCTTCTATTTGGTTCATCCATTCTTCATCACTTTCATCCTCATCACTTTCTAAATGATACGTTTGTTTGATTTTATTTGCTTCTAAATAAGCGTCCAATGCCATTTTTTTTGCAATCTGCCCTTTTTTCCTTGCTTCTCGATAAAGTTCATAATAGACATCGTTTCGTGCCTTTATATGGACGACTTCTTGGTCGGCGATTAACTCGTTCATCACATCCACCTCCATTTCATCCAAATGGAGTGGTTGGGTTTCCTCCATATTCTCTAAACTTGGTGTATCGGATATATCCTCATCGTCATTATCATTGTTCTCTAAAGTTATGTTATTTTCTCCGTTCGGTCCACTCGTATTTTCTAAAGTAGACTCTCCCAAAAAATCCTCTAAAGTTGACATTTCAGATGGTTCGGTCTGAATAAATACAGTATCCTGTTCTTGATTGTCCGTTGTATCAATATCCACTAAACTTCTCGAGTTATCGTCGATCGATTCGCCAGAGTCTTTTGCTAAAGATTCTTGTGTAGAAGTTTTTGCGCCAAAAATACACGTCTCAAACAAGTCCTTTGTTTCTAAAGTCATCATTTGTTTCACCTCCATTTCTATTTGGAAACTTCTTGCGGAACATTTAATACCCTGTATTTCTACTATAGATATCATGTCGGTCTTATCGGTTATCGTGTCGACTTCAACGGATTGATGTTCTTCATTGAAAATCTTCAAATGTATTTTTCCTAAACGTTGAGGAATGTTAGCACGCCCTAAATAGAACTTACCTGACCTGAATGTTTTTAGAGGAGAAGCGAAATAGTTTTCAATGTCAGTTAATTCCATTTCGGTTTCAAACCATTTCTCGCGGTGATCGTAAATATACTGACATGCGAACTTTTCTAAATCTTCCATCCATTGAATTAATTCTTCATCTTCATTTGTGAAAAGCAGATCGCAATAACTTCGTTTACCGCTCTGTATGATCCCTCCCTTGGTCTTAGATTTAGGCATTTGAATATAAAGGGGTCCCTGATTCACCAGCATTTTCAAAAAATAATTCCCCCCAGAGAGAACGGTAGGCGAGATCATTGTCATTTTGTCAAAAGGAAACACTGCATTTGGTTCATAAATTCCCTCCATGTATGATAATAAATATCAGTGATATTTTTGTTTGTTAAGCGATACGCATGCACGTTTGAATTCAATAGTGTTAATATGTGGTTTGTATAAAGGTCCATTATGAAATCGATAAGAGACACATGTATTCAATTTTTTCAAAATGAAGATATCAAGCAAGACGTCAAGGCCATAATCCAACCCATTGGGTCCATGGTTTATAATGAAATGTATCCCTATGTTTGGTTCTTGTGTATATATCATGTATTTCTCACGTTCATTGTTTTAGCCATATTGTTTCTACTCTTGCGCGTTCTAAATCATTTGGGTGGATTTTATCTGGATGCTTCTTTGGATGTCTAGAAAAATGTTTTCCTAATATATAATGCCAACTCATTGCAATAGAAAGAAAATGGATTCCCGAGGAACCAAACGTCACGGTCGCAGAGGAGGTCAAATGGGTGGAGGAACCAAACGTCACGGTCGCAAAGGTCACGGTCACAAAGGTCACGGTCACAAAGGTCACGGTCACAAAGGTCGCAGAGGAGGTCAAATGGGTGGAGGAACCAAACGTCACGGTCGCAAAGGTCACGGTCACAAAGGTCGCAGAGGAGGTCAAATGGGCGGAGGATATTTAGGCGCTGCTGCCTACGGTAGTGCTGCCTACGGTAGTGCTTCACACCAAATGGACTATATTGCAGGACAAGGTACGGGACCTGCCAATCATGGGTCTGCGTACCCTCCCGTCAACCCACCTGCATGCATGCATGGTGGTAAGAAACATCGCAAGAAGACACACAAGAAACGTTCTTCCAACAATAAATCTGCCAAAAAACACAGAAAGGCAAGAAGATAGGTGGTGGGGTCCTGTCCCTCGAGCCAAATTATTATTGAGGTACTTTATTAATTTGTGATAAAAATAATTGATTCATTTGTATTGATAATACAAATGAGTATAACCATAGGTAAAGACCAATTCGTCGAAAAAATAAAGAAATGGGTTTTATTGGATAGCCAATTGAAAGCAATCAACGAAAAAACGAAGACAATTCGCGAAGAAAAAAATGCACTCAACCAAGAAGTATGTCATTTTTTAGAAACCAACCAAATGAAGCATAAAAAGATTGGTATCCACGACGGTGAATTGAAAATGCATGAAAAGAAAGAATACAGCCCCCTCTCCTTCACCTTTTTGGAAGAACATTTAGGGAAAATCGTATCCGACGAAAATCAATTGCATGCAATTTTAGCCTATTTGAAGGAAAATCGCGAAATCAAGGTATCAAATGAGTTAAAGCGCACATACAAAACAAAATAAATGGGTCGACACTATATAGAATGGTGAACCATCATGTTTTGTGTATTAATGATAAGTGTGTTTACCCTGCCAAAGAATTGCTTAAAACAAAACGTTCGAAATTGGAGGATAAGGAAATGAACGCCGAAATGAAATTGGAACGATTCCAAGATTTAGGAATGCCGATGATCGCCTTACACGAAAAGAAACATTATGTTTCTCCTGAAAACGATGTATTCATGGTCCAATACGAAGACACCATGTTTCCAGAGGATATGTATGACGAATTACTTGCAAAAATCGAGGATAGACCCGTGAAAAAAGAAGCAGATAATAAAAAGGCCAAAAAGGAAGAGGGCGCGCGTGTTTCCAAGAAGAAGCGCAAAGAATCGAAGAAGGTGTCAAAAAAAGACTCCAAGAAAAAGAGCCGTTAACATGTATACATATATATATATACATGTCATATTTGTTGAAATCTATAGGTCCATCTCTCGATAGACCAGGAAAATATACAAAAAGTAAATATAGGCCCAGTGCGCGTACTAAAAAAAGATTATCCACTATACCACCAAAAGAAGCAGCAGTTAAAATGGATACTATATCAATCGGATCGGTACCAGCACCAGTACCAGTACAAGCACCAGTACCAGCACCAGTACCAGTACAAGCACCAGTACCAGTACAAGCACCAGTACAAGCACCAGCACCAGTACAAGCACCAGTACAAGCACCAGTACAAGCACCAGTAGCACAAAACTATAAAGAAGAGCTTGATCTTATTAACACATATATTGAAGAAACATACAGTAAGATTTATGCGGCAATGAAAGATCACGACGATCCGAAAAAGAGCGACGACGATCATTTTTCGCCCAGGTTATGGAAAGTGCATGACGTCAAATGGACGGATAGCGATGTGAAATTTATTTTAGAGATTGTAGGCACATTATCATTTGGAGGAAAATACACCGGCAATCAAATACTTAATTATATAACACCCAAAGCTTCTGCTGATATCTTAACTAATTTACTCGATCAACGAGATGTACCAACAAAAAAAAAAAATAGGACCTGGTCCAATAAAAACCGGTTTATTCATAATTTTACAAATCTTCTACTAGATGCAAAAATGAAATTGTCTGGAAAAAAAAGAAATATAGAACGATCGGTACAACGATCGGTACAACGATCGGAACAATCGGTTGCGGATGTTGGGAATGTAGGAATCGGATTCCAGCGTGTATGGTTGCCTCGATTTGGTGATGCGAACCTGATTGGATTGGATGGAAAACTACGCAATAAATTGTCAATACCCGAAAATGAAGACACGAAAACAAGATTAATTGGATTTTTTAATACGGTAATTACGAGAGATGAAGCCACAATAAAAAAGGAAAAACAAATTATACGAAACTATTTAGAAAATGCCGAGTTTAACCTTGCAGATCTATTACATGATACTGAATTTCGTATATTAATACTAAGACACTATCCAGACTTGGCTAAAAAGTTAATTACGAATTCTGGTGCTGTAAGCCAAGGCGCAGTACATAAAGTAAGGCAACAACTCATTGCCAAGTTGTACGGCGAATTAAGTATACACAATAGTACGTTATCTCAACCAGTACCAGCGAGAGAGATAACCTTTAAAGAAGGTTATCAACGCTTCATTGTTACTTTATATAAGAATCTAGATAAGAAAGCGTTTTACGAATCAGGTAGAGTGATAACGTTTCTTGAAGTAATCAAATATTATCAACAATTAGACGAAACAGACCGGAAAGATTTTTTAGAAGATCTTGCGCTTATTTCTGGTAAAGATGATATAAAAGATTGGTTCACTACGCAAATTTCGCACAAGGACACGCTACCGGATACACAAATGAAAAAGACCCTAGGCATGTATTTTGATGGCGCGGGTGGAGGAGGAAAGGCGATCAGTCCAACCACACACACTGCACCAATGATATTTACGGATATTTTTGGTAAATATACATATGAAGTCATATCAGTATTTAAACTAGATTCAGATTATAGAGTAGAACATACTGTAAAAGTTACTGATAAGGACGGTTTATTGGCAATATTCGTGTTTCAAGGAAACGTTACCATTAATGGTCTTATGAATTATTATAACGTCAACATACGTGGAACTACTAATCCAACAATGCCAATATCTCGCCAAGGAGATGGAAGTACCAAGGGTGCGGTGATAAGTGTTGAATTCAAACCAGACATGACGCCAGAAGTTAAACAACTGTTATTTTTGGGAAATAAACTGA
>Ga0222674_1000688_pt1 | contig 10522 bp, 9 predicted proteins | sample AntAcemetagen866_FD_179804 | JGI IMG/M metagenome (GOLD analysis project Ga0222674, IMG submission 179804) | Saline water microbial communities from Ace Lake, Antarctica - #866 | ecosystem: Environmental > Aquatic > Non-marine Saline and Alkaline > Saline | place: Antarctica: Ace Lake | collected...
GGTGCAGGAATGTATCTCGGCAAACCTAGCGTCCGAAGTGTTGACAGTGACACGTCCGCAAACCATGCGGAAGAAGGCGGTGCAACTCCGACCCGGACGCTTTTATCTTCGGAGGGTGATCAATGACGCAAACAATCCGCAGCGAGCTCCGGCTGATGGAGCAATCAATCAACCAGTCATGGCAGATCGATGATCGGGCGTTTACAATTGGCCCGAACGAAATGTTGAAGATCATTGCAACCGGAACCAATCGAGAAAAGACGGCAGCGATGCGAGTGCTAGCAGCACTCAACGCACAGAATAAACCGTCGGTGTTTGGTGCTACTGATCCATCAGCGTTGCATCTGCACCAGCACAGTCACTCTGACTTAGTGAGCCTCACAATTGACCAGCGAAAACAACGAAACGCTGAGCGACTTGATCGCATTAAACGACTTGGTAACTAGTGATGAAGATGCCGCATACATCGAGTCACGTATTGCAGCGCTAGAACTAGCTGACCGGGAGACAGCACGACAGAAAGCGACGCTTGAAATCCTGACGCAACAGGCGGCAGCTTGGTTGGTTTCGATATCGACTAAGCATCTACGGGATCAAGGGGCCGCCAGAAATGCTGACAGCACTTACAATGGTCGGGATCTGGTTGAGTGGATTATCAATCGGAAAGTTGATGATGCTCGTCAGGACTGGGAACGCAAATCAGACAAGATCGATTCTGCTAAGGAGCGACAGGAAGCGGCTCGTGCTGATAAATTGGAAATCGAAGCAGCAACAGCAAAGGGAATTCACATCCGCAGGGATGAGGTGGAGCGTGATTTAACGATTGCACTTTCGCGGATGAACAACCGTCTGAATTCAACGGGGTCGCGTGTGGCGAATCTGCTGCCGTCAGAATTCAAGGCCACGGCAAAGCAGGCTGTTGAGGATTTGATACGTCTGATTCAGGATGAGATAGCTAGGGATTTCAAAGTATGAGTTTTGTATTTCGCGTGATCGCGTCGGGTATGACGCTCCAAGAGCAGGAGTCGTCTGCCGACTGGCTGCGATCATATTTCTACACACACACAGGCGAGGCTTTTTCAGAGCAACAATGCCCGTGGGTCACAGCACCACAGGGGCCATGCTGGGCCTATGACTCAATTCAGTTTCGGACGCTGTGGCTGCAATGGGCCGCCCGAATGTTCAAAACGAATTTCGGGCTGGCGATGCTGCAGAAATCAATGGACCAGCGGCCGGAAGAAACAATGTTCGCGACGCCCGATGAAACAAACTGCAAGCAAGTCTTCGCGCGACTATGGAAGATGATTGAGCATTGCCCACGCATCCGGGATCAGGCTCCAATATCGATCCGGCAAAGCAAGACGCAGATCAAGTTGCGGCGATCAAACTGTCACGGAGCATGGCCGCGTGGTAAGTCTCGGCTGGCTGATAAATCGATTCGCGTCGGACATGGAAACGAAATCGATAAATGGTTTTCTGAATCGACATCGACGGAAGGTGATCCGATCGACAGGTTTATGAAACGCGGGGCCGAGTATCCAGACCGAAAGTTTCTATTGGAATCAACGCCGAGTGTCACGGGACGATCTGCGATTGAGTCAGGCCGATTACAATCCACGAACCATAAATATCATGTTCCATGTCCGCACTGTTTTAAGTTTCAAACCATTGAATTCGGCGACGGCAAAAGCGCTGGTGGCATTCATTACGAGCGGCCGGAAGCAGGCGGCATCGATAGGGATCTAGCGCGAAGAACTGCACACTATGTTTGTCTGTATTGCGAGGGTCGCATTGATGATATCCACAGGCCGGGCATGATGAATTTAGGCGTATGGGTTCCGGCTGGTTGCACGGTTGATCATGAGCGAGCAATGTCTGCGAGGGATCTGCCGCCTGATGATATGTCGTGGCTAATCGGCACGCCGTTAAACTGGGGGTCAGATTATGGGTCACAGCTCAGCGTGTTCTATGCTTTGTTCCATGGCTGGGGTGACATGATTGATGGCTTCCTTTCGAAATACAAAAGCCCCAAGAAATTACAGCAGTGGGTAAACGAAGACAAGGGCGAGACGTGGGAAGTTAGGCGTTCGAAATCAACGCCGGAAAAAGTGGCCCAGCGAATCAAATCAACTGTGCCACGTCGCGTACTACCTGATTGGTGCCGGATGGTCACAGTGACAATCGACCAGCAAGAGGCGGACGGCGGGTTTCGGTTGTGGGTGGTGCTTGCACACGGAATTGAGCAGCAGGCACACGTCGTTGATTATGGCATGTCATTAACGTTGGCTGACGTATGGTCATCCGTGATCCAATCACATTACCAACATGCTGATGGCGGCAGTGCTTGTGCTCCACATGCGGCCAGCGTTGACAGCGGATGGGACACTAAAGCAACTTATGATTTTTGCAACCTACATGCAGGCATGATGCCGTGCAAAGGATCATCGACGGACCTAGGCGGCAGACCATACAAGGCGTCACCAGTTGAGTCTGGCGAGTACACCGGGCAGGAATTATTTACCGTCAACACAGATTACTGGGAGACAGATCTGCAATCACGATTAGATGATCGAGAGCCGGGAGAACCGGGGTCGCTTTCGGTTTGTGCTGGTGCAGAACATGACATGGAATTCATTGTGCAATTATGCAACGGCATGATTGCAGACCGTGTGGACAACCGAGGTAACGCGAAATTGTTATGGGTAAAAAAAGATGACGGGCAGCCGAATGACTTTCGCGATGCCGTGCGTTATGGGATCGCGCTAGCTCGGGCCTATGCTGAGGAAAATGGCGGATACCCGTCACGGATTGCGTCACCAATAAAGCCAAAAACTGTGTTGAATGCAGGCCACACACGACCAGATGGGCGGGCATGGAATGAGTAAACCTAGCGTGATTGAATCCCATCGTCACTGCCCGTTGTGTTGGCATGGGTCAGGAGGATATGGCCTAGCGTATTCGACGCATTACAGCACTCGCTACTACAAATGCTGTAGGTCTACTCAGCCTGATGGGATTCCGTGCGGTTATACGTGGACCGTACAAGTGCGGGTCGAGGTCATTAAAATCGAGCATCGACCAGTTGACATCGAGGGGAAAAGATCTGGATAAAAGTAGTTGACAAATCTTATCTCAATTGATATCGTTTCGGCGTCGACAGGCGAGTGTTGATAACTAAGCACATCCGCGAGCAATCGCGGCAAGGAACCCGCACATAGGACTCGCCTCCTATGCTGCGGGTTTTTTCGTGGAGAGAATGATGAAACGTTTTCGATTTACGCTGACAGGTTTTATGCCGCTACTGATGCACGCCGATAACATCGAGGGTGCAGATGAGTTGCAGGTGTGGCGCAAATCGCCACTCAATAAAGCGATCACAGTCGCGGGTGACGACCGTTCTCCGGGCTGGACGTGGCAAACGTATTGCTACCATGACGGCGAGCATATTGTAATGCCGTCGGAAAACATCATGGTGGCTCTGCGACAGGCAGGAGCTCAGATGATTCTGAAGCGTCAGAAGACATTCAAGGAAGCGACACAGAGCGGATTGCTGATCTCAAATGAGGCGTGCGAGTTCCGGGTCAATGGCAAGCAAATTAAGTGGTCGGACATTGTCGCAATGCGTGAGTTGCCGTTTGCTCAGCAGTCAGCAGCGTGTAAGCAAATGGGCTTCGATCTGTTCGTTAAGCGGGCACGGGTGGGGACCAGCAAACACATCAGAGTTCGTCCAAAGTTTCATCAATGGTCAGTGACGGGCGAGGTCATGGTTTTGAAACCTGAGATCACGCCGGAGGTGCTGCAGCAATTGTTTGAGCTGGCGGGCAAAGCCGGTCTTTGCGACTGGCGGCCAGCGGGTAAGACGCCGGGGCCGTATGGCCAGTCCGATGCCGTGGTCACTGAGATCTGATTCAAGACACGGCCGGGCGGGGCTTGGCAAGGCCAGGCACGGCCAGGCAAGGCAAGGCGAGGGCACCAATGGTGCAGGTGGCGTATCCGCGATTTGCGGCATGGCTCGGCGTGGCGCGGCGAGGCCGGGCGTGGCTGGGCGAGGCTGGGCGAGGGCACCAATGGTGCATTTCAATTTACAATGTCCAATGCGAAAGGCGGACAAGATGACAGAGCGAAAACAATTCGAAGAAGATCCAGAGATTGCAGCACGCGTGGAGCTGTTAAAACTCGGCACCAGTGATTACAGCCGGGGGCATGTCCTGTTGTGGGAAGTTGCCGAAGGCTTGTTGGGCCTCGACCGCAACGACGAGAAAATGAAATACGCGGTGCTCAAATGGCGGAAATACGTACACCGCGAATTGCGGATTGAGACGTGGGCAATACCAGGCACCGGCGTTAAATTATTGACCGAGTCAGAGCAGATTGAGATGCTGCCGCAGAAGCGGGCTCGGCGTGCGTACCGACAGCACGGGCTGATTCTGCGGGCTATTCGCAACACGAATCTAGCCAACCTAACAGATCACCAGCGGCGGATTGCAGCAGCCGTCAACGAGCACAGCCGAGCAGCGAGGACGGCGACTAACAAAGTCACCAACACAACTCGCGGCAAAATCCCGAACGATCGGCAGGCACTGATTGATCGGGCGAGACGCATCGCCGAGGAAATTAAGATTCGATAATTCAAGACTCGGACTGGCAAGGCGTGGCTGGGCGAGGCTTGGCTTGAGCAAGGCAAGGGCACCAATGGTGCAATGGTGGCGTATCCGCGATTTGCGGCGGGGCGAGGCCAGGCTGGGCGTGGCTGGGCTGGGCAAGGGCACCAATGGTGCATGAAAGGCAGCACGTATCCCGTGCTGCCTTTTTTCGTGTCCGCTACATATAGCAGTTAGCATGTTCCAGTGGCGATGATAATCGCCGAAACTAGCGGGCATGACTGAACCCGCAGACCAACTAGCAGCCGAAGCCCTGAAGGCTCAGAGCGTATCGAGTGACGGTGTGTCCGTCACTCGCAGGTCGCTGACTGAGTTGATGGCATACGAAAAACATCAGGCAGCCAAAGCCGGTTCGCTATCACCAGCGGCTATGTTCCGGGGGATGACTATGCGAATTGTCCCACCGGGAGGCCGGTAATGGGACGCCGCCGCAGCAAAAAACAGCAGCCTGTCCAGACCGTTTCGCCGCAACCAATGATTCGTGCGTCGTTCGATTTGGCTCAGACAACAGTCGACAACCGCAAGCACTGGGCATCGTCTGACGGACTATCTTCGCGGGCTGCTCTATCGCATTCAGTGCGGCGTACTGTTCGCATCCGCTCGCGATATGAAGCAGAAAACAACTCATGGTACGCAGGGATTCTGCGGACGGCATCTAATCACATCGTCGGTGGTCCGGGTCCGCGTCTGCAGTTATTGTCAGGCAATCCTGAGGTTGACCGTCGAATTGAACAGGCGTGGTCGAGGTGGTGCCGATCGGTCGATTTCACCGACACACTGCGAATGGCAATTGAATCGTATTGGCGTGACGGCGAAGTATTCCTGATCAAAGCCGAATCAGTTAGCCGCTATCCGGTATCACTCGACGTGCGATTGATTGAGGCGGATCAGGTATCAACGCCGTGGGAATCGTCAGCGATTGGTGATCCATTCCAAGACGACGGGATCCGATTTAATCGCAATACCGATGAGCTCGAAATCTACGTATACGATCATCATCCCGGTTCGGCAGCTTACTCAGTTAGCGCGTTGAGCGGTCAATGGTATCCGGCTCGCAAGGTTGTTGCACATCTGTTTCGGGCTGAACGTCCGGGGCAGGTTCGCGGAATTCCACGAGCAACGCCAGCGCTCCAGACGCTGCCGATCATGCGACGGCAAGAACTCGCAACGCTGTACAGTGCAGAGACGGCAGCGAACTTTGCGATGTATTTGAAAGCCACAGGTCCAGCGGTTAACCCGTCTGCGAGTCCTGCGGACTTCGCGGAAATTGAACTTACTCGCAACATGCTGACGACGCTTCCAGAGGGCTGGGAGATCGGGCAGGTTGAACCGAAACAGCCTGGCCCACTTTACGAGATGTTTCAGCGGCAGGCTCTAATGAGTTTTTGCCGTTGTACAAACATGCCATATTCACTGGCAGCAGGGACAGGCAAAGACTCGAACTTCAGCTCCTTCAAGGGCGACATGAAAAACGTCTGGGAGCCCGAAGTCCGAGTTGAACAAAACCGAATCGAGAACACGATTCTGGAACCCGTGCTGGATTGGTTCTTCGAAGCGGCAATCTATGCCCCGGGATTACTTAATGGTGCTCCGCCGCTGCATTTAGTTGAGCGACGATGGCACTGGCCACCGTTGCCAGAACTTGACGCGGTCGAGTCAGCACAGGCGGCAACGCTGCGTATGTCATCGGGGCAATCAAGCCCGTCTGAAGAGTATGCAAAACGCGGGGCTGATTGGGACACAGGTAGCGCCAGAGCAGCCATGGATTTAGGTGTGACGCCGGAGGAATACAAGCGGGCGGTATTCAATTCCATATTCAAGATACAAGCGGTGCCGGGTGCATCGGGTGCTCCGATGACTGCGAACGCTGAACTTCCCACCGGCGAATACACAGAACTCGGGCAGCGGGCGTTCAATAACAATATGAAACGAATTCAAACGACGCTGGCAAGCCTGGCGGCGGGAGATGTTTCAGAATCAATGGCTCGCATGACGCTGGAATCTATCGGGCTGGCACCTGATCGGATCGAAAAGTTGATCAGCGAAACGGTAGAGGCAACACCATGAAGTTTCACGCATCGCTAACAATTCAAGCGGCGGAAGGCTCAACGCCAAAGCGTTTTGCGATCCTTGCCTACTCGGGCGGGTTGCTTCCGGTAGACGGCTTTGATGTGCCGGTGATTGTCGATCTTGCAGGGCTGGAAGTGCCGGGTGCAATTCCGATTTTGATCGATCATGAAAAGTCTGTTGATGCGACGTTCGGGATTACGGACGCAATCGAAAACGACGGTCAAACGCTACTGATGACGGGCCAGATTACTGGCAGTTCTCCGCGTGCCATGCAGGTGATTGCATCGCACAAAGCGGGCCACAAATGGCAGGCGTCAATTGGTGCCAGAGTCATTGAGAAACAAGAAATCAAAGCCGGTGAAACGGTGGAGGTGAACGGTCAGACATTTGTCGGGCCGGTGATTGTCGCACGCCAATCGGTGCTGCGTGAAACGTCAGTCCTGCCAATGGGTGCGGATGCGACGACACAAGTTAACCTGGCAGCGAGCGCTGCCCAACAGAAAGGGTCAGCGATGACTTACGAAGAATGGCTCACGTCGTTGGGAATTGATCCTGCGGCATTATCCGAAGATGACGCCGCAGCTATGCAGTTGGCCTACGAATCTAAGCAGACAGCACCAGCACCAGCAATGGCATCCGCTGCCGCCGAAATTCCAGTCCCTGAAGATGAAAAGGTTATTCCAGTGGCAGCAAACGCAAAGCTCGACATCGCTGCAGTAATTGCAGACGCTCGCAAAAAGTTCGGTATCGAGCAACGCCGAATGGGCGACATCCAGGCCAAGGCTGCCGGGCATCCGAATATCGCAGCAACGGCCATTGAACTGGGTTGGAGCATCGACAAAGTTGAACTGGAAGTGCTGAAGGCATCTGCCGCACGAACACGCCCGACATCATTTCGCGGCGAAGAAAACAAGCCGGAAAACCTGCCGCAGGTGCTAGAGGCTGCGATATGCATGACCCGCAAAATCAAAGACGTTGATAAGCACTTCAGTGATAAGGTGCTGCAAGCGGCTCACACAAACTACCGTGGATCCATGGGAATCAAACGCCTGTTGATTGAGGCTGCTGTTGCCAATGGTCACTACGTTTCAGCCAGTGAAGGCGTCACCCGCAACAACTGGCAGGACATCGGCCGGGCGGCTTGGGGCGGCAACATTCAGGCCGGATTCTCAACGGTCTCACTGCCTGGCATCCTCAGCAATATTGCGAACAAAGAACTGCTGCAAGGCTATGAGCAAGAAGAACAAAGTTGGAAAGACATCAGCCGCACGGCTTCTGTATCCGACTTCAAAGCCGTCACCAGCTATCGCATGCTGGATGACATGGAGTACGACGAGGTCGGGCCGGGTGGCGAAATCAAGCACGGGTCGATCAACGAAGAATCGTATACCAGGCAGGCCAGAACCTACGCCAAGATGTTTAGCCTGACGCGGACACAGATCATCAATGACGACATGAGTGCATTTGACGATTTGCGAACTCGAATCGGTCGCGGTGCTGCCAAGAAGTTGAACAAAGTCTTCTGGACGAAGTTTCTTGACAACGCTGCATTCTTTACGGCCGGTCGTGGCAACTACATCACTGGCAGCACCACAACGCTGCTGACTGATAATGTTGGTCTCGGCTTAGCTCTTGATGCGTTTGACGCACTGCGGACGCCAACGGCGGACGGCAAGAAAGTTCCGGGCGGTTTATTCGGAGGTGCTCCAACTGTGCTACTCACACCGGGTGGCGGCATTTCACGCGTGGCCGAGTCCATCTTCGTAAATACGAACATCGGCGGCGGAACCACAACGGCAAACGCAAACATTCACTCCGGCCGTTACACGCCGGTGAAGTCTGTTTTCCTGAACGACTCAACCGTTTCCGGTGGCTCTGCGACAGCGTGGTACCTGTTACGAGATCCTGCAATTGCGGCGTCAATAGTTGTGTCATTTTTGGATGGTGCTGAGACTCCGACAGTGGATCAGCAAGACGCGACCTTCAGCACGCTCGGCATTGAGATGCGTGGCTATCACGACTTCGGATGTGACCAAGCCGAGTATCTTTCTGGCGTGAAATCTAAGGGTGCAGCATAGTCACTCAGTGACTAACAATAAGCCCGGTGGTTGTTTCCACCGGGCATCTTTTGAACATTAACGGAGATCACTGAGATGACTCAAGTAGCAGCATTATTGTACAGCGCAGACTGTGCAATTGATTATACACCATCGACTGCGGTCACTGGTGGCGACGTGATTGTGCTGAGTGGAATTGTCGGCGTAGCCGGTAATGATATTGCAGCCGACGCACTCGGATCGCTGGCAGTCGAAGGCATTTACAAACTACCAAAAACCACAGCGGCAATCGTTCGCGGCTTGCCTGTCCATTGGGATCCAACTGGCGATCCTGACAGCGGGGACGCTGGCACGGGTGCTGCCAATCAGCTTGGCGTCGGCACTTATGCAGGTCTTGCGGCCGGGGCAACAATCAGCGGTGATGATTATGCCATCGTGAGCCTAAACGAGCAGAGTAATCTGATCGCAGTGTCAACCGTTGCTGCCGCCGGTTCCGTGATTGGTGACGCGGCTGTGTTGTCACAGGGGCTTAATATAGTTACCGGAGCGGACGGCACAAAAGGCGTTATTCTTCCGGTGGCGGTGGCGGGGCTGCAGGTAGTTATTAAAGGCAACTCAGCAGGCGTGTTGAAGGTGTATCCGCAAACTGCGGCAGCCATCAATGGTATCACGGCCAGTGCTGCAATGAGCCTAGCGAGTGGGTTGATTCCAGCGACATTTATCGCCAGTGCCGCAGGGCAATGGTACACGCTGCCTCTAGTCCCAAGTTGATCAATGTCTGATTTTGACGATGCAATTGGTGACATGACACAGGAACTGCTCACGGAAGCGGGCAGTTCCTGCGTCTACCATCGCGGGGCGACATCAACAACGATTGTGATGCGGAAATCCGCGCAGCAACCGATGCTGATTGATAACGGCGACGGGATCATCGTTGAGTTGCGGCCGGTCGATTTCATTTGCCTAACGCTGACGTTCCCGTATGCGGAACCAGTGCGAGGCGATCAGATCACACTGAGCGGATCAACCTATGAAGTGCAGGCGATGAACAGCGAAAAGTGCTACCGGATAATCAGTGATCAGATGCTGAGGATCCATTCAAAGAAAGTTAACTGATGGCTGTTGAACTTGCACCGTCAACGGAAGCCATGCAGGCCATCGTGCTGCGTATTAACGGTGGCGAGTATGCGTTGCCGTTCGCGGCCGACTACGGCGAATCTATGATCGACATCATGGAAGATATTAGAGCTCTGCGTGTTGATGTGATCGCTGAAAGCGAACAGCAATTAAACGAGACATTAACACTTGAGGATCCGACGAGTCATTTGATTCGCGTGTGGATCCGCAGGCGAGTGAATCCGGATGACGGCAACGTCGACAAACTGAAGCTCATCGTCAGGCAAATCTATCAGCGGCTTAACGATTTCGATTCGGCTGACGGCCGCGTGAGAGTCTGGGAACTAGACATGGATTCAAAGCAAGTTCCAGACAAATCAATGTTGGCATCAAACCACGTATTTATTGCATCGATGCTAATGCGAATTGAAGTGGAACCGAGCTAATGAGCAGACAGTTAATTACAGGCGATAAAGAGTTAGAAAAATTGCTATCTAAGCTGGCCGATAAATCAGCAGATCGAGTGGCACGCTCAGCAATCGGCGGCGGGTTAACAGTCTTGAAACAAGCGATCAAAAAAAATGCCCCGGTCGGTAAAACAGGAGCGCTGAAGAAATC
>Ga0222674_1000691_pt1 | contig 10496 bp, 12 predicted proteins | sample AntAcemetagen866_FD_179804 | JGI IMG/M metagenome (GOLD analysis project Ga0222674, IMG submission 179804) | Saline water microbial communities from Ace Lake, Antarctica - #866 | ecosystem: Environmental > Aquatic > Non-marine Saline and Alkaline > Saline | place: Antarctica: Ace Lake...
GACCGACTAGACTAACTGACTTGACAAATTCATTTAAAGAATATATTTATTACTATTGTAAGATGTTTACCTGTTCCAATTGTCCTTACAGCAGCACTGATAAAAGCAATTATCTCAGGCATTGTAATCGTAAGACTGCATGTGGGCCGAAAAAACAAGCTGTAAATCATGACATTCGCAATATAAAACATAGCACCGAACCCACAGAACATAACACATGTGATGTAATTCATGACACGGAGTCTGTAAATCAGTACAAAGGTTACGTAAATGATACCATTGAATTCGACAAGGATACTCATAGAGGTAAGTGTCCTCGTTGTGAACGAACGATCTCGAAAAAACATATCAAAAAACATATTGAAATTTGTAAAGGTGTTCCGAAAAACACATGTGGTGTCTGTTTTAGAATATTCTCAACGCAACAATCTCATTCCCGTCACCTAAAAATGTGTAAGAAAAAAAAAGAGATTCATATGAATACCAACTCTGAAGAACAAATGGACATGTTACTCGAACGGTTACGAGAAGACAACGACGAGCGTCTACAAGTATTACAAACAGAATTGAAAAAAGATTATGAACATAAAATACAGTTGTTACAGCTCCTTTACGACAATGACCGAGCGATGATACAAAAGTTATTTAATTTAAAAAACTGAATTCAAATAATAATAATGACTACTGTTGTTCCCGATTCCAAGGTTCTAGACAACTTTCAACGAGTCATACGACGCGACTTTGTAAAAATCCAGCGTGGGGATCTTATCAAGTACTCGGTGGACGGTGATCTTCGTCATGGCGGACACGTGATTCAAACCAAACTGGATGAAGGGTACATTTTGTTACGAAATTTTAAAAAGAAGTTTAGTTGGAGACTTTATCTGACCCAACTAAAGTTAAAAGTCTACAAGTTTAACAAAAAAAATTGAATAAAATTTGAAAAAACCAGAAAAAAATAGTTTCTCTTTTTTCAAATGTGGATAAACCGTTCTGAAAAAATGTTTTCTGTATTATAAACAAAACCATGAATGCTGGAATCGGAATTGGGATATTGTTTATAGTATGTATTGTTGCAGTAATCGCCACAATAGTGTACATGAAACCATTTTTTTCGGGTCCAAGTGAAATTCCAGAAACGGTCAAAATAAACGCGGACGGAACATTAACTTTTACGGAAAGCAAGAAAGAGTATTTTATTTATACTCAAAATGGACATGGAACAACATATACAGAAGACGATCCTGTTCATATGCGGTATTACAAAAACAAAGCTACACGAGTTTCGATTTGGAATGTTTCACCGGATATTCTAAAGACCCCATGTGATGAGCCGGATTGCGTGTTTGTAAACACGGGGAATAAGGAAACAACCACTGTCCTTTTGAATGATATCATGGACTCTCTGAGACCGGGATTAACAGATTACCGGAATTATTTACATTCGAAGGGGATCAACATAGATGAATATAAGAAAAAAGCCGGGGAAAAATCCGAAGCTGAAGCGGAAAAATTCAGTTTTGATATATTATTTATGGGATATTTGGAATATAAAGGAATAGCCGTACCCCCCGAATTGAGTGTTTCATGGTCAGATATGTTTATGTCTGAATATTATAGGAAAGTCGATAGTGTAATACCCCCAATAGCAAAACATTGGACGTTATTCCACAAAGTTTTAATGGGTGGCATAGGGTTGAAAGAAAAAAGCGACGGCAAGACAGTCCTGTATGTGGATGGGCGAGAACATCACATTGGTATTAACATTGGCATTGACATGGGTATTTTATTGATGGCTTTTACCAAGAGTCTAGTTGAGAACAAAGACATCGTTAACATTCTGTATGACCCTCCCCCGGTCACGTTATCATACAAACAAATTAAAGAAAATATGAAAAAATTAAGAGAAACAAATGAATGAAAAAGATTTCCGCGGCCAGTCAAGAAGCTTAAAAAAGAAGTACGCGGTGGACGGTGATCTTCGTCATGGCGGACACGTGATTCAGACCAAACTGGATGAAGGGTACATTTTGTTACGAAATTTTAAAAAGAAGTTTAGTTGGAGACTTTATCTGACCCAACTAAAGTTAAAAGTCTACAAGTTTAACAAAAAAATTTGAAAAAAAAAGAAAAATAGAGTAATCGTGGGTTCAAGTTTTCTTTTTTTTCATTAAAAAACGGGTTTCTCCACCAAATGACACACACACACACACACACAGTTGTTTGGGAAAATGTTTTCTGTATTATAAACAAAACCATGAATGCTGGAATCGGAATTGGGATATTGTTCTTGGTATGTATTGTTGTTGTAGTAATTGCTATAATAATGTACAAACAACGACAATCGTCGGGTCCTGCTGCTTCAAATGACAATTCAATAACGCTCAAAATTAACGCGGACGGAACATTATATTTTATGGAAAGTGAGAAAGAAAAGGAGTATTTCATGTACATTGAAAATGGAACTGGAACAAACTATACAGAAGACGATCATCTTCATGCAAGGTATTACAAAAACAAAGCCACGCGAGAGTCGATTTGGAATGGTTTACGCCCTATATCAGCTGAAGATACCACATGTGACGAACCAGATTGTGTGTTTGTAGACACAGCGGATCGCGAAACAACCACTGTCCTTCTGAATGATATCATGGACTCGGTGAGACCGGGATTAAAAGATTACCGGAATTATTTGGATTCAAAGGGGTTAACAAACGAGATCTATAAGCAACAATCAAAAGCAGCAAATGGTAGTTTCGAGTTTGATACATTATTCAAGGGGTATTTGGAATACAAAGGGATAACCCTCCCGGAAGACTTGGAACGTGCAGGGTCTGATTTTTTAAGCGAGATGATTAAGACATTTCCGATGGTAGGAAACTGGCAGTTCATCGGGTCTATTTTAATGGGTAAAATGTTGTTGAAAGTAAGAGACGACGGCAAGACAGCTTTGTATCTAACTAAAAATGACGAAGGTGATTTAATAGAAATAAATATTGGTGGTGAAATGGATTTATTCAAAGGTGTTTTAATTGTTGGTATTATAAAGATTCTAATGGAGAACAAGGACATCGGACGTGTTATATACGACCCGCCCGCGGTCATGTTATCGTACAAACAAATGCAGCAACTTATGATGACCAAAATGGAATGAAAGAAGAACATTAAAACGGTTGTTTTTTTTCTGTGTAATATAATAAAAAAAACTATGAATGCTGGAATCGGAATTGGGATATTGTTTATAGTATGTATTGTTGCAGTTATCGCTATAATAATTTACAAGACACGACAATCGTCGGGTCCTGCTGCTTCAAATGACAATTCAATAACGCTCAAAATTAACGCGGACGGAACAGTATCTTTTACGGAAAGCAAGAAAGAGTATTTTATTTATACTCAAAATGGACATGGAACAACATATACAGAAGACGATCCTATTCACATGAGGTATTACAAAAACAAAGCTACACGAACTTCGATTTGGGATACTTCAAAAGACGACTCAACATATGATCAAATTATAAATAGCCCATGTGATGAACCGGATTGCGTGTTTATAGACACGTCGGATATCGCAACAACCACTGTTCTTTTGAATGATCTCATGGACTCGATGCAACGGTCATTAAAGGATTACCAGAATTATTTTAAATCGAAGGGGTTAACAAAAGCGACTTATACTCGAGATGCGATAGCAAACAACGCTCTAGAAGGTAAATTCGAGTTTGATATATTAGTGAAGGGGTATTTGGAATATAAAGGGATAACCGTACCGGAAGACTTGACTATACTGAATCATATCGGGTCTGAATTTTTTATGGATATCGTTACAAGATTTCCAGTAGTTAAAGGGTGGGGTTTAATCGACGGTGTTTTAAAGGGTCATATGTTATTGAAAGTAAAAGACAACGGTAAGACAGCGTTGTATATAGATAACGAAGGTGGAGAACCAAATTTAATAGAAATGACTATTGGTACTAACATAGGTGTAGTAAGAAGTGTTTTTATTATCGGTATGATAAAGACTCTAGTGGAGAATAAGGACATTGGACGCGTTATTTATGACACTCCCGCAGTCATCTTATCAGACAAAAAAATTAAGGAAAATTTAGAACAAATATTAAAATAACAACACAAATAATTATCGAGTAAACAAATGAAAAAGATTTCCGCGGCCAGTCCATAAACCTTAAAAAAGAACTTAACAACAAAAACAAAAAATGAATGCTGTTTTTGACACACACTCTGTCAAAGAGATCGCCGACGCGATTTTTGTCGCGGTGAGAACCGTCAAACGATGGAAGGCCTCACAGAAGATCCCGAACTCGTATCGAGTGGAAATCATGAAGTTGATGGGAGTGTCCGTCGACTACACGGCGTTTTCGTATTCCGAAAAGGATCAGTATTTCACACCACATGCGATTGCCGAGTACTGTATTCAAAAGACGTTCGAAATTATAAAATCAAACCAGGACGACCCGGAAGACTACTGCTTTATCGAACCGTCCGCGGGAGACGGATCGTTTTTCAAACTGTTACCCGAGCGCCGGCGCGTCGGTTTGGACATAGAACCGCGGCACGCGGGCATCACACAACAAGACTACTTGGAGTACTCACCACCACCGTCAACGCAACAGGGCAAGTACGTTGTTATCGGTAACCCACCTTTCGGACTCCGTGGTAATTTGGCTTTGCGATTTATCAATCGCTCGTACGAATTTGCGGATTACGTGGCGTTCATACTACCTCCGTTGTTTGACAGCGACGGGAGAGGCGCGTGTCGCAAACGCGTGCATGAAGGGTACCGTTTGGTGCACACCGAGAAGCTGCTGGAATACATGAACAAGACACCTTTTGTCGACCCAGAGGACCGCCCAGTCAAGGTGGAAACGATATTCCAAATATGGACACGTCGTGGCGGAAAAGCAAAATCAGAAGCAGCAATACCAGCAGCGGAAGTAGAGCACGGGTTCAAAGTGTACTCTTTGAGCGACGGAGGGACGTCCTCGACCACACGGAACAAAGCGAAACTGACGACGTGCGACGTGTACTTGCCGAGGACTTGTTTCGGAATAAACAATATGCGCGCGTACGACACGTTCGAACACTTACCGAACAGAAGAGGGTACGGGGTTTGTTTTTTCGAAGACAAGAATAATAATAGTAGTAGTATTACCAGCAGAGCCGCGCATGCCCGGCAAATTCTCTGGAGCGACGTCGCGTTTCGATCGACCAACGCGGCGCTCAATTTGCGACAGAGTCTGATTTGCAACGCCTGTTTGTTAATTTAAAGAATTTTAAGACAAGCCTTGAAACATCTTGTAACGTTTTTCTTTGTCACCCACTTTCCGGAAAAACACGCGGTTCTTTCGCGTGATTTTGAAGGCGCGTCCGTGGTTGGACAGCGCGACCGTGTATCCGTTGTCGTCGGACAAAAACCCACCGACCATGAGTTTCTTGTCGGTCAAGTCCATGTAACGGTAGTAGGTACCGTAATACATTTCGAGGAACGGTTTGTCCGTGTCCAAGACGTACCCTTGTAAACGCTGGAGCGTCTCGCGTTTGGTTCCAGCGGGCATGACGTTTCGGACAAAGGCGCGAATTTCATTTTCATTTGCATCCGTTTTAATCCGGACAGTCTTATAATCGGTACCCATTGTATTCTTTATTAAATATACCCACCTTTTTAAACAAGTTTTGAGCACGACAATTCGCTGTTCGGGTGTTCGATCACGACGACACTGATAATCGGGTCCGTTTGCGTTTGAGTATCGATGACCGACACCGCAGCCGCAGCCGCAGCCGCAGCAGCAGCAGCAGCAGCAGCAGCAGCTATATTCGACGACTCTCTTTTGTCGGTCTTGTGCATATGATACCGACAAAACATACACCCAAGCGCGGTGGTGAACGAGTATGTACTAACAATAATAATTTCTATAAATATCATTTTATTATTAGTTCTTGTTTTGTTAAAGTTAGTTTTACACAAGTTTCGAGCACGACAATTCGTTGTCCGGGTGTTCGATCACGACGACGACACTGAGAATGTCCGGGGTCGGGTCCGTTTGGGTTAAAACCGACTCGACCGACGATACACGTTTCGTACGATTGTCTAAACCGCAGAAAATACAGCAAATCGTGGTGATGCACGGATATATACAAAGAACAAACCCACACAAGGTTATTATTACCATTATCATTTTTTTTATTCAACAGTTTTAATTCATCCGCACGTTTGTGCTTTTAAGCTGAGCTGGATTAATGTTTCCGCTTTGTAAATACCGTAGTACATCGGCGTTCAGCGCGTTGCTATTCACCTTATTAAAGCGACTGTCCGCGGCGCGTAAGATGGACCTCACTCGCGCTCGCGCCAGTTTTACGCGCCCCTGGTCGTTGTTTCGTAGAATCTCCAAAAGCTCCTTACGTATCTCCACGTTCTTGTTGATCGTGCGGGACAGAACATTATACGTGTTTACGTTGATAAGATTAGCTGGGTTAATATTACTTTTTAAATACGCTCGTATCTCTTGGTTCAGCGCGTGGTTTTTTATTTGATACAAGCGACCGTCCATGGTGCGTAAGATGTCCCTCACTCGGTTTTGCGCCTCTTGCACTCGTGTCGGGTCGTTGTTTCGTAAAATCTCCAATAACTCCCAACGTGCCTCCGCGTTTTTGTTGATCGCTCGGGTCATCACCTCGAACGTGTCCACAGGGTTCGGGTTCACCGACACTGCCGTCCGGCGTAACTCATTGAACATTCCTTTCAGCACAAGCGGACATGTCGTATTCCCCGTGTTTTTCCCAAACCCGCCTCTATATTCAAGCACAACATTCTCCACAAAATCGTTAAACTTGTTGGAGTACACCATGGGACCGATACGCTTCGTGGCTGGTTCCGGTCCGGGGAACGGTTCAAGGCCGGGTATTACCTTGGCATTCTGCAGCATCAAATGGGTGTACATGTACGTCCCAAAATCGTTTGCGAAACCGACACACACTCCGTGCGGGTCCGTCGCTTGGTAGTTCTTGCCCGTGAACACCACCACGGTCGAGCACCTGTACTTTTTGCGGAGATATTCCCACACCGCGTTGTCCGGCAACACCTGCGAAGTGGGTTGATCCGCCTCAAGGTACCCTTTTCCCCACGAATTGAACGCGTACAGGACGTTGTTCAACTTGAACGCTCCTATCGCGTGAGCTTGGTGTAAACCCGACGAACCCGTGTACTGGTCGACGATCACCAACATCGAGGTCGTCTCGTTCGAGTTCAACCCGCGACGGTTTCGCGAGTCGATCGACATACCATTCATAATCACCCGCGCCCCCGTTTGAAACGTAAGCGGCACCGCCTCCACAACCCCACCCTCACTACGTCTAAAGGCTTTCAGATAATGAACGTCCATTCGCACTTGACTCTCCATAAACTGTTCTAAAAAGTCATCCATCTCCTTCGGCGTTGTCTTCACATTGTGTATCGACAGTTGCTCATTCAAATTGCTACGTAGCGCCTTGCGCATTCGCTTCATATAGACGCTCGTGAACGACGAGTTGTTTACGTTCTCCCGATCGTAACCGAACCGAAGATTTTTGTTCACTATCCTCTTTTTGGTCGGTCGTTGTATGGCGCTGCTCATTGTGTTTGTTTACTATATTATTTTTATTTTATTTTTTTGATAAACTCCAATGACGGTTCGTAGCCTGTGAACCCGCTCTTGATGTAGGCCACCACGAGCGACGGTTTTGTAGTACTCATGAGTTCGTACGCCAACCCGTGTAGTTTGAACGCATCGTGTAGTTGTGCCTTTAATGCCCTACACATATCGATCGTGATGTTGCTCCCGTCCACGCAAAACACTCGCTTGTCATCGACGTCGTTCAACAAACAAAAACGGTCACGCTCTTCGGCGGCGATACGGTACACTTCCTTCATCTCTGTGTCGTATCCTTGTTCTCTGTCACTCCTCTCATTGTAATAGTTATAGTCGTTGTTGTTGTTGTAGTCTTCTTCGTCTCCTTCATTGTCTTCGTTGTCTTCGTTGTCTTCGTTGTCTTCGTTGTCTTCGTTGTCTTCGTTGTCTTCTTCTTCGTTGTCTTCGTCTCCTTCGTTCTCTTCGTTGTAGTCTTCGTCTCCTTCATTGTCTTCGTTGTCTTCGTTGTCTTCGTTGTCTTCGTTGTCTTCGTTGTCTTCTTCTTCGTTGTAGTCGTCTTTGTTGTCACTCCTCCTCATCGTCCTCCTCCCACCGTCGTTTTCATTGTCCTTGTTGTTATTGTTGTTGTTATTGTTGTTATTGTCCTTGTCGTCTTCGTTGTTGTTGTCGTCTTCGTTGTAGTCGTCTTTGTTGTTGTAGTCGTCTTCGTTGTCACTCCTCCTCATCGTCCTCCTCCCACCGTCGTTTTCATTGTTGTTGTTGTTGTTGTTGTTGTTGTCCTTGTTGTCTTCGTTGTTGTTGTTGTTGTCCTTGTTGTCTTCGTTGTTGTAGTCGTCTTTGTTGTTGTAGTCGTCTTTGTTGTCTTCGTTGTCACTCCTCCTCATCGTCCTCCTCCCATCGTCGTTTTCATTGTCTATTGACTTGTTGTCCTGTGTTTTTGAAAAAGATTTTTGATTGTCCGGATTCTGTTTGCATATTTTATTGTGTACACTCACACTTTGATGATGTTTGAATGTCTTTCCGCAAAATTTACAGGTATTCTTCGGAGCTCCACGACACGAATGTTTCTTCGCGCTGGCTCGTAATATACGTTTATCACAAACAACACAAAGCACTTGCTTGTCGTTCAAAACACTAAATTGGTTGTCTCCGATCGTCGTTAATTCATTTATATTACTCTTATTACTCTTACAAGTAGTGGTGTACTTACACGATTCACATGTATACATGGTTATTCAATACTAAACAATGATATCCTTTAATATATATTTTCTCAGAGTAAATTGTTGCGTATTTTCTCAGATTAAATTGTTGCGTATTTTCTCAGAGTAAATTGTTGCGTATTTTCTCAGAGTAAATTGTTGCGTATTTTCTCAGAGTAAATTGTTGCGTATTTTCTCGTAAATTGTTGCGTATTTTCTCACAGTAAAATTGTTGCGTATTTTCTCACAGTAAAATTGTTGCGTATTTTCTCAAAATTGTTGCGTATTTTCTCACAGTATAATTGTTGCGTATTTTCTCGTAGTATAATTGTTGCGTATTTTCTCGTAAATTGTTGCGTATTTTCTCGCAAATTGTTGAGGTGGTACTTATTTTTTGGTCATAATTATAAGTAAAATTATAAAAAATACACACAAGGATATACCCCCTCCTATTTGGTAATACGTATTTTTGTTATCACTTTCACCGTCGTCGTCGTCGGATTCCACAGGTGGAGGAGTTGTAACAGTTGTTTCCACAGGTGGAGGAGTTGTAACAGTTGTTTCCACAGGTGGAGGAGTTGTAACAGTTGTTTCCACAACAGGTGGAGGAGTTGTAACAGTTGCTGCCACGACAGGAGGAGTTCGTTTGCAAAACTTTAAATCAAAGCGATCTCCGTTACTGTAAGTAGTTCCACTATCGCCCGTACTGGTTTGGTAGTGGATCTCCCGAGTATTGAGGCGACCGGCCCCGTCTGTGGGTACCGAGCAACCCACTGGTAAATGCGCAACGTTAGTGTCCCCGCCAGCCCACAAATAGGGGGTCCCAACAACTCCGGGACCGAATCCTAAACTTTGAAATTCGTTTGACAAAAACCCGGTCGCGACGGATAAACACGTCTCTTTGTCAGAGATTTCTTGTAACCCTTCGATTTCGTCACATCTATTTATTTTAGGATCGCGGTGTTTCACCCATACGTAACCGTTTGTATCGTTTACAAGGTTGGGATTCGTATGTATATAATCACGGATCCTAGGCAAAACTGGTGTTGTCATATATAATAATCATCACAAGAATAAAAAATATTTACAATAAAGTGTCGATCGTCTTGACGCGTGTGCCCTCCATGGTGACTTTGACCGGGTTGTGCACGCCCGCACCATTGATCATGTGCACGCCGTTCCACTCTTTGTTAAACGTGGAGCTGTGACAATGACCGTTCACGATAAACAGGATATTCTTCTTGTAAGGCTCAATCATCGCGTCGAACTTCTTTTTGTTCTTTTCGGACCACCAATCGCTGTATGGCTCAGTGTCAATGGTGTTGAAGTGATAAAATAAAATCATCGGCATCTCATGCGTGAGGTGCTTCTTGATCCACTTCCAATAAGTGGGCTTGACCCCCAGTGACAAGAAACGCACACCGTTCTTCTCGTAGGCGTAGTAACCGGACCGGTACATCCGAAACAAAGGGTGAAAGGTCGCGTTATGACGTTTGGCCACGTACCGCATCACCGGCTTGTAAATGTACGGATGACCGGCGTACGTATCGTGATTACCGATCGTCAGAAGCGTGGTGATACCCGCGGCGTCCAACGGCTCGACCCACTCTTTCTTCAACAGACCGAGCTCGTCGGCGGTGTGCTT
>Ga0222674_1000700_pt1 | contig 10367 bp, 10 predicted proteins | sample AntAcemetagen866_FD_179804 | JGI IMG/M metagenome (GOLD analysis project Ga0222674, IMG submission 179804) | Saline water microbial communities from Ace Lake, Antarctica - #866 | ecosystem: Environmental > Aquatic > Non-marine Saline and Alkaline > Saline | place: Antarctica: Ace Lake...
GCCACTTATGAGACACAAAGCTGCATTAAACCCGGAGTTTTTATTGAGTATTCTTGAGAAAACGGGTATCTCACTAGAAAATACGGCTGAATTTAGATGAGACAGCCCTGATTAAAGTTCCGTCTTACCTTGACTAGGTAGATACTTGCAGTTTGGAGCGTTAAGACGATTGCTAAAGAGATGATTAAAAAGTCAAAAATAAAGCTAGCTCGGCTAAACGGGAAAAAACCAGGCCCCATAGCTATTCTCCATAAAAAGTAAAGTTACGTATAATCCATCTTGCATCCTATTATGAAATAAGGCAACATGATTAGCCTTAGACAGTTTAATGATGCATCTTGGGGGATTAGCTCAGTTGGTAGAGCGCTAGATTTGCATTCTAGAGGTCAGGGGTTCGACTCCCCTATCCTCCACCATTTTGACGAGATCGAACCCGAGCCCTAGACAGTCTCGGGTTTTTTTGTGGCACCATTTTACAGCACAGTGTCTATCTCATAAATTCTTACCTACTAAGAGCTTCCAATACGTCCTGCCAAATTTTATTACTAATCAATGTCATGGCGGTATAATTAGGGTCATTGGTGACCGACTGAAATATAGGCTTATTCCAGTAATTTTGAACGAGACGATCTCCTAGTTTTTTAACTTCACCTCGATATTGACCTTGATCGCTCAAAATAAATTTTAATTGTACGAGTCTGCCAGAGGTTATCAGAAATTTTGGCCAATTCGCAGACGCATAATTATACTGACCGGCTGAATATGTTCCATCTAAGTATGAATTCACTTCTCGAATACGTTTACAGAAACTCGCTGTGATGTGTGTAGATTTACATTTGATGATCGAATCCTGGTCGGACGTTTCTTCCGCGGCTAAAGCAGTTTCATAACTGTGATAAGAGCAGAATAAAATTGAAATAAGTACACAAGTTCTAAAAGTCATAGTGATCTCCTTGTTAGACACTTTCTTCGGATAACTCCAATCGCGTACCGACCGGGTGACCTAGACGGCAGGTATTGTGATCACTCTATTTTTGACCTGAAATTCTAAGCTCTAGCTAGATTCTAATTGTTATTTGGTACGCCCTCGTAAATTTGATTGTCGTTAAAAAAGAATGTGCAAGAATCGACTCTGCGCTCTAATCCTTTGTGGCACGTTAATGCTTCGACAGTGATACCTTGAGTGTATTTGTTTTTAACATTTTTTTCGGTCAACTCAAGTTTCGATGTTAGCTCTTCCGGTAAGGACTCTATCAAGGCTGTCGTGAGCCGGTAAGCTGATTTGGTGCCGACATCAAACCATGCATTGTTTGTACATGAAGCATGGCCCCAACCCCGGTTTTTTGGTTCTTTTGAAATGCACCTGAAATCTCCGAGATGTCTGATATGGGGGTTTCCGAATGCCTTTATGTAGGCAAAGTTACTAATTATCTTAGTAGCTAGCTCACCCTCGATGCTGACTTTTGAATAGTTGCCCGCTAGTGCAAAATTCGCTGTTATTAGGAGCGCAGCAATTGTCGCCAGTCTTTTTAGGTGTGTTTTCAAAATAAACTCCCTTATTACATTTTTGTTTCGCCCTTCTTAGCATTCGTAAATAACCCCGGCAAGGGTTAAAATGGCCTGGAAATTGGTCGATAGCTTATTGAAGGTCAAAGTTTGCTGGTAACTGGGTGTAGGGCATTGCGCTTACGAGCTAATAGCGGTTTTTCAACAAGAAACCAAGACAGCAATGACATTACAAGGGTAAGCGACAAAGCTGAAAGCCCACTTAGAGCACTACCGTAAAACCCTAAATAAATAAGACCGTTTATGATTGGCATATGGTAAATATACACATCATAAGAGATGTCGTTGCCTCGCAATAATTTGTGAGACAATCCTACCGAAGAGTATGCTGTTGAAAAAATAACCAAGCTTAGTAATAGGAAGAGCCCAAAGTTAATCATGTTATCTGTTCGACTATCAAATAAAGACTTAGATGCATAAGCCACAGCTAAATAGGTTGCTAGCAGAAGATACCAACGTTGAGAGAAGTGCTTATGAAAATACTCGAAATTTCTCTGCACAAACATACCGATTAAGAACATTGAAAACCAAGGTAAAAAAGACGCTCCAAATAACTTAAACCACAGCGGCTCTTTCAACTCAGGTTTAAAAGCATTATACGCTATACTCATAACTACCATCGGAAATATTATGCCAAGAATCCTTAGGTTGGATGATTTCATCGAGCAGTTCTTCAGTTTGAAGAATGCGTATACACAGGGTATTAGGAGGTAAAACTGCAGCTCTACGCTGACGGTCCATAAACTTCCGTTTAAAACGCCTACCCCGTAATCCAGTATGAACTCCGGGTTATAAACTTGGAAAAAAGAAATTTGAGCTCCAATCCAAGTGATTATGTGAAAAGGGTCTATGTTTTTGTTTTGGAAAAACCCAAGCATGTAGACACTCAGCACAGATAGCATCACACAGACAAATAATGCTGGAAATATCCGTAGTGATCGATTGTGTGAGTATTCTTTAATAATACTGTTGCTTTCAAAGGATCTACTGATCAAAAAACCACTTACAAAGAAAAAGATCGGGACTCCTGGGAAATACCCTAAAATGCTTAGGAACATATTGTTGGCTGAATCGAATCCCAAATGTAGCGCGGTATGGTAGATTGCTACTTGAAGTGCAGCAAATAAGCGAATTAAATCGAAGTTGTTATTTCGGAAGAGGCTTGCCTGTTCTTTTGTTATGGGTATTCTTTTGTTTTCGGTCATACACGTCGCTACTTAAATGATTCTGAAAATTTTTGGTAATAGTTGTAACTGCCGCTCTTTAGGGCTTGTTGCAAATATTCAGATTTTCACTTGTTAATTAAATAATAATTATGATGTTATCAAGGTAAGAGGTTGAAAACAAATCTAAACTGTTGGCTCTATACGACGATTGTTATAGATGGAAGTTGCAATACTTTAATAGCTACTTGCAGCGTACTAAACATTTTAAGCGGCGACCTGTCATGCCTGCCGATAAAAAACAATTTGAAACTTTTTCAGGTTCTCCGTCACAAATCCCTTGCGCGCGTTCGTCAAGTTTAGGTCGCAGTACTTTTTTACAATCGTTCACCGATATTTTGTTGGAGCAGAGTTTTCCGTTCCACACTCTAACTTCCCAGAAACGTTCACCAACGGGCTCTTGGCCGGCTCCAGAAGTCGCGCAGCCATATAAAGTAAATATTAAGATTATGAGTTTTGATAATGCTGTTTTTTTCATGTTTTGTTCCTCGTCGGTAGGTACTTGCATGAAATAACAGAATTTCAAGATATGTCAACGAGTTGCTAGGCCTCTCTATTGGACAGCGATGGTGTCGTCTGTAAATTCTTGGGTTTGAGCGAAGCCAGACATGTAGAGATTACATACGTTTACAAAATACATTGATATTTAGCCAGTCGCTCAGTATAAGGGGCGCAAACCATTAACTGGAGGGATTTACCTATGAAAAAAACGTTATTCTTTTTATCTTTTATTTCATTATCTGCAGTTGGACAAGCTAAATCTAAGTTAGTTTGTCAACAAATCACGCTTGTTAAGACTTCGTATGATGTGAGTATCGAGCTTGAAAAAGACTCCGAAAATCTTGGAGCAGAAGTCGGTAAAGCTAGTTTTACTATCTTAGGCCGTGAGCAGGCTTCAATAAGTTGTAAGTCTAATAAAGGGGACGTAAACCGTGAAAACATTAGTTGTAAGGGTGAGTGGACGAGTGCCGATCGCATAGCTTATTTCCGTACTTGGGTACAAACTCCGCCTACAAGTGAGCAAAAAGTAATCGTGGGTTCTCTTTCTGTCCCATTAAAAGGGCCTGGTGGAATCACGACCGTTAATAAGATATTTCTTTGTGGAAAGCTCTAAGTCTAAATTAGAAGACTCGTCATGTTGAGCAATGCGACATATGGCGGGTCTATCGTTCATTCAGCTGTAAAAGTTTTTAGTCGTAACAAGCAAGTTGTTCAACTATTGAGGCAACGAAACCTTCCACAGATCAGGGGCATACTATAAAACCTTTGGTGCCACTCTTTGCTATTTAATATCTCTTATTTTTTTTGATTTTTTTTGTGTAATAGCTGCCTCGCATTGAACGAAGCGGTATAGGGTGTCTGACATAATCCCTTGTAATCCCTAACGCATCTAGACACCCATTTGCTTTTCTCGCGTCACATGCTACAGCTTCCGCAGATTATTTCTCGAAAAAAATAGCTTTTGGCGAATGAACCGTGGCGGTCATTTCCAAAGATATTGATGTTTATGGGTAGCTAACCCTACTAAAGGAGTTTGGAAATGAAAGCGTTTACCAGATATTTAATTCAGAGTTTTTCTCTTTTAATCATTTTAGGGACCTCCTCCAATGGGTATTCCCGGGTTAGGGTGTCTTTCTCGCCAAAAGGTGGGGTTAATAAAGAAACTCAGAAACAACTCGCTGAAGCGGTGAATACGGTTGATGTGGCGATGTACGCGTTGTCTGATAGTAGGCTTATATCTAAGTTGATTGAAGTATCGGAGTCGGGGGTTCAAGTTAGAATGGTGCTGAATAAGGCCGATAAAAACAGGTGGAGTGAGAAGCTTGAAAAAGCTGGGGTAGATATCCGTTATGTTACTAAAACCATGCATCACAAGTTTACTATCATCGATGGGCCACAAAGCGCCGATGCGGAAACCCAGAAATACGAGTCCGAGTCAGCTATTCTTATGACTGGTAGTGGTAATTGGTCGAGTTATTCCGACCAGGTCTTCGATGAAGATTTCTTAGTTATCTCTGATCACTCATCTCTTATTAACCGCTTTCAGCATGAGTTTAACTTTCTATGGAAACACTCTGCGGACTTTCCGGGGCCAAGCTCATACCCTGAATCTGCTAAAGTGCTCGATGTGTCAGAAGACGATAAAGTGGTATTTACCTCCGCTAATTTTAGTCCTATTAAACGAGGAGAGAAGTGGACTTTTAGAAAAGATCTAGAAACTGACTCTGGAAGTGTGGCGCAGAAACTGATCGACACAATCAATGAAACAGAATCGGGTGACCATTTAAGGTTAGCATTGAATCATTTCCTTAAAGAAGATCTGTCTATTGCGTTACATGATGCTTTGGGGCGAGGAGTTGAAATTGAGATGGTTTTGAACCAATCAGAGAGTTGGGATTTACTCAGAAAACGTCATGACGGTAAGTTCGATGAGTCTTTATCGGACCTTGGGGCTGAAGTTTTGTATAAGGTGTCGACCATACATGATGGCCGCGGTACGAAGTTGATGCACGCGAAGTTTATGGTGATAAACGACGATCGAGTTTTAACTGGCAGCTACAATTGGTCCAAGAGCTCCGAGTTTAATACTTTTGAAAATCTAATCGATTTCAATTTAAAGCCATTGGCGAAGAAGTATATTTCCAATTTTAAAAGTTTGCAGTCTTATGGTGATGTTGAAGCTTTTAAATCTCTTTTAGTAGAAGTTAAAAAGAAAAAAGGAACAGGCCCTTGCCTCTTTGCTCCGTTAAGCCTGACTCGTAGTGAAATTGTAGAGCTTAAAAGTGCATATAAAGATACTGCTTGTCGGAGGTAATTATTGGGTGTCTGAAGTTATATAACTTATTTATGAGGAGTGATTTTGTGATTAAGATTTTATTTGTGGTTTGTTTTTTTTCGTTGTTCTCTAGTCAAGTATTTGCGGAGAAAAAATTTAGTTTTGAGTGTGCGGGAGCCGAAGGTGGGCTCTCTGTTCTGGTTGAAATAACTGAAACTGATCGTGTTGTCAAAAAATTTAAGACTGACGTCAAAGTATACCAGGCTATATTTAGTAATCTCGACGATACCACCGTGACTGAAAAGGTGGATATACTTATGCCATTTTTGGATCGTGCCACTGCAGACCTTTCGTTCGATGATCAGATCGTTTTTAATAAATCCGATTCGTACTTAGATGGTCTCTACGCAAAGGGCCGCCGCCGGCTGCGTTTCTCTACTGCCTCCGGCACGCTAGTATGGATGACGAATGGGAAAAATATTATTCGCCAGATAAGCGGCTGCGATTATAAGTATGCTGGTTTAACAAAGTTTTTTGGACTTAAGCTTTTAAGTAAAGCGGCTGCGAAGAAGTATTTACTCAGAAATGTTGCTAAGGATGATAGCATAGGCTTTGATATCGACGATACTCTACTCCTCTCTTCTGGTAATTTTAAGCAGGCTACCGTTAAGGCTCGAGAGCTTGGTATCAGACCTGGTGGTCATGTTTGGTGGGAGTGGGTAAATAGCGGAGACGAAGAGCATAGCAAGAAAAAGAAATCCGCACTAAGTACTTTAAGGATGTTGGTGAAGGAACGAAGTACTAGCACTTACCTTATAACTGCACGTCGAGAAGTAAGCCCAAAACCATTACGTGATTATATGGGGTCACTAATACCTTCTTTAGCCGAGGAGGCGATATTTGCTCCCGAGGGCAAGACCGAATCGATAGTAGAACGAGACATTCGCTTCTATTTTGGCGATGCTGACAGCGATATTATCGATGCTCAAAAGGCTGGTGCTACAGCGATTCGTGTTTTGAGGTCTTCTGATTCTAATGCTAGTAGCTCAAAGTATCACCCAGGTTGGTTTGGTGAGAGAATCCTTCTTGGATCTGAAGACTAGACGGTGACCTTCATTTGAATCTTAAAGGCCCACGGTTTAGTTCGTGGGCCTTTTTTTACTGAGATGGAAGCTTTAAGCTCACAGGCCTGATCTACAATCTTAATATTACCGGTATGTTCTTAGAATTGCGTTGCGCTGTGGCTCCGAAGTTGATAACGAACCGCTGAAGACGGACACTTATCTAATTGGAGATCATCATGAATAAGACGTTGTCATATGCATTTTTGGCTGGATTTATCCTTGTTGTTGGGCAACCAGCATTTAGTTGGGGGGATTTAGGCCACGAAACGGTCGGTGAAATCGCAGAGCGAAACCTTAGTTCGAAAGGCAAGAAGTTTATTCGGAAAATTATCGGCATTGAACCTTTATCAACCGCCGCAACCTGGCCAGATAAAGTGAGAAGTGATCCGCGTTTTGCTGGTTACGATAAATTCTCTTCTTACCATTTTAACGAAATACCATTTGGTTATACTTTTGACACTATCCCTTCGATGCTACGAGTTAAAAGAAGCGCACATACTATGTTGAGTAAAGTACCAAGACTACTAATGGATCCAAATGTGGATAATAGTATCAGACAGATTTGGTTTCGTTACTTTGTTCATATCGTCGGGGACGTTCATCAGCCACTTCATGTTGGTAATGGTTGGGACCTCGGTGGCAACCTGTGTAGTGCTTATTGGAAGCCTTATGAAAACTCTACGCCGCTTAAGAAGAATCTCCACAGTATTTGGGACAGTGAAATCCCTGAAGATTTTAGAAAGGATTGGAAAGAGACAACCGGCGGTAAAGGTTGGTTCGGTTATTATCAACTAGCTGATTTACTCGCAGAAGCACAAAAAGATATTGATGAAGACATCGTTAATCTACCGGTCGAAGCCTGGTACGCAGAGTCTGTTAATGAGCATAAAAGTATTTACCCAGATGAAACGGAAGTCGTTCACCCGAAAGATCGAGTTTATTGCAAATATAAAGACCTGGAGACCAAAGAATTTCATTCTGAAAACTTTGATGAAACGAAAATTCCCACTTTAGATCGGAAGTATATTGATGCTGCTAAAGTCCTAGTTAAAAGAAAAATTATTCTTGGAGGCCTAAGGTTAGCTGCGCAGTTAAATGAAATGGCGAGACGCGCTCCGGCAGAGCTGCTAAGTAATAAAAGAGAAAGCACTCTTCTTCAGAAAGCGCAGTTGGAAAACTAGTTAAATCAAATTTCCGATAAGATAAACCCCGGCAGTAATATTTGTCGGGGTTTTTTTATTGAAAATAGAAGATACTATTCTTTAGTTAAATTCTGACTGATTTTTAGTTTGGAGTTTTCAGTGTTATTGCTAGTGCAGACTTTTAGCTGAGAGTCTGCCGATGCCCAAGACACTGGTCAGTAACGACTGACTTTGAATAGAGGGCTATAACTCTTGGCTTTGAAAGCGCTTAATTACGCTTTTCAAGGTCTGATTATAGTCGTTTCCTGATTTTATGATCGCCCACATATCTGAATTTATATCTTTTAGTTCCCCCAACTGAACGAGACTACCGTTGTTCAATGAGTTTTGAACAGTATTTTGAGGTAATACTGTAAATCCTATGCCTTTTTCTGCTGCAATTCTTAGTAGTGCGACGTCATCGGCTTCTCCGACAATTTTAGGAGTGATATTTTTTTGTTCGAAGAAGAAGTCAATGTCTGGCCTTATTTGGCTATGTCTTGTTAGGTGCAGTAAGGGTAAACCGTCCAAGGCTTGGGGGAAGGCATCTTTCACATATTCAAATTTTTTAGACCCTACGGCAATAATTTTTCTGGTCCTTAATTTAAACGCTTTAAACTGTGTTCCTATAGGTGATGTGGGTCTATCGCTGAGAATAACCTCCAGATGCCCGTCTTCGAGGTCATGGATCAGATCGATTAGTTTTCTCTCGACTATTGTCACACATATGGAGTCTTCTTTCCAAAGAGGTACGATGAATTCATGGATGTGTGTTTTAGAGAGTGAAGGGAGTACTCCTACCCTTATCACGGAAAGTTTTTGAGGGTTTGGTAACCTAATCGATTTTATCATTTCATCGGCTTGAGTGAAGATAGAGGTCGTGTAGTTAAGTGCTACCTTTCCTGCTTCGTTTAGAATTAGCTTTCGAACTTTTCTTTCGAATAGTGGCTTTCCTAAGAACTCTTCTAGTTGTTTTAGCTGTCCGCTTAAGGCTGATTGGGTGATCCCAAGCTTTTTGCACGCACCTTTGATGGACCCTTCTCGGGCGATAACATGAAAGTAGCGTAGGTGTTTAAAATTTAAGCTAGAGATGGTGTTGGCTCCTAATGGGTTATGTATCGAAATAACCATAGTTATAGCTATATTATAATTAATATTTTTTAAATATATGATTTTACTATTTAAATCATGTTTCTGTTACTGCTCAGACATTTAGAGTTATCTGAGGAAATACTTTGCTCCGTGCGGCGTATGGTTCGTTTTTTTAATTTGTATAAATATACTTTTGTGGATTTACTTTTGAAATAAATAGCCTCACAATTAATCTATCCTATCGGCACAAGTGTGGTGTTGAGGGTGTATTCGTTGGGAGCAAAATGGGTTTGCAGCCCAGGGTTTAGAAAATGAAAACAAGGAGTATTTCATGAATCAAGAAGGTATTAGTAATGTTTTTTCGAAAATGATGATGGTAGTTGGGTGCGTAATATTTGCAGCAACTTTATCGGCTTCTCCTGCTTCTGCAAAGAAAAAAGGTAAAAGAGCGGCTAAGATTTCGTGGGACAAGTGTTGCGAGCAAAATGATAATAATACAGCTAAATGTAAAAAAATGAAGAATGTAAAAGGTAAGAAACAAAAAAAGGGTAAGAAGTTAGTAGCGAAGTCTTGTCCTGAAGTCGCGCCGCTTGACGAGCCTATGGGCGGGGAATTAGGCGATGATGGTTTATAACGATCTATAAGGTTTTTGAGTGCAATTAACTCAACAATAAACCCAGTCCGACAAAATAAATGCATGCGAGTGGTCTATAGTTTTAGGCTTTAGGTTGTTCGCATGCTTATAAAGGCTCTTCTCTTTTTAAAGTATAACTAAAACCATTTTTTTATTTTGAAGTAAATCAGTAGGCCCGCTGCAACCGTGAACATCGATCCTAATGCTATAGGGTACCCAAAGTACCAGTTTAGTTCTGGCATATTCCAGGGAGAGGTTTGAACGTTAAAGTTCATGCCATAGACTCCCGCGATGAATGTTAGGGGGATAAAAATCGAGGCTACAATGGTTAACACCTTCATGATATCAGCTGATTTTTTGTTGGATGTGGAAAAGGAAAGATCCATTAGCCCGGAACCTACGTCGCGATAGGTTTCGACTAAATCTAGTTGCTGTAATGTGTGGTCGTAGCAATCCCTTACATAAACCATGGTATCCGAATCAAGCTGTTTAGGCTCCTCTCTGACTATTGAATAAACCATTTCCCTGTGAGACCAGATCACTCGCCTAAGTAGCATTAGCTCACTTTTGATCTCATGGATTTTGCTAATGGGAATTTCTTCCGACGAGCTTAGGAGTGACTCTTCGATATAGTCTAAGTGATCCGCAAAACTTTCGAGTATGGGAAAATAAGTGTCGACCACAGTGTCAATAATTGCATAGGCGAGGTAGCCGGCTGAAGAGGCTTTGATGCGATTACCGTGCTTGAGTCGTTCTCTTATTGGATATAGG
>Ga0222674_1000702_pt1 | contig 10337 bp, 8 predicted proteins | sample AntAcemetagen866_FD_179804 | JGI IMG/M metagenome (GOLD analysis project Ga0222674, IMG submission 179804) | Saline water microbial communities from Ace Lake, Antarctica - #866 | ecosystem: Environmental > Aquatic > Non-marine Saline and Alkaline > Saline | place: Antarctica: Ace Lake | collected...
TTAAACGCACAAGCATGGAGTAAATCTTTCAGCGCAGGAGGCTTTGATTCAAACAATACATTGCTGGGGGGATCTGAAGTTTTGCAGCTTATTGGACACAAGAATATGTTATTCGCATCTATTAGCTACTGGGAAGATGCCAACAACATTTATTACGGAGGATCAAACAATACCATTGGCTGGGGTCAAATTAACCGCTTGGACAATCCTTTGGCAAATTGGCAGGAAGATTTTTTTCTTGGTGCTAGCTACCTTCGTCCTGAAATCCTGAAACAAATAATTTTCACAAAAGATCAATTTGGGACTTTACTGGCCTCTCCAGATACCGTTTTGATTTGCGCAGGTTACACACCAAACTTCTTCACGAGCTCAGTTACTGTGAAGAGTTTTGTGCGTAATGATGCAAACGGCACCTGGGAAGAAAGTCAAATTGTGCAAGGAAGTTTCCCCGGTGGAGCCAACTATTCCATAAGAGATATCGAAATGCACGTCGACCAGCAAACGGGTCTAGAATATGTATTTACTACCGTTGGAACCCAAGGGATTTACAAAGGGAAATACAATGCTGCCATTCCAGGAAAAATCGATTGGATACCGACAGCAGAATTTGGCCCATTAAGTGTAAGGCCTTTGGGAATTGAAGTAGCAAATGGTGCGCTCTGTTTTTCATCTGGAAGTAAGCTCTATAGACGTATTGACGGCATTTCGCTAAGCTACGCCGTAGCCCATGACTTTAGTGATCTTGGCGCTACAATCAATGCTGCCGTAGGTGGAATTAGAGGGTTAACCACCATCGATAACCCCAGTGGGTTTGACGATGCCTTCCTGATGATGTGGTGTCCGGATGGCCAGTCTCAAGGCATCATTTATCGACTCGAACCTGAAGGTACTGATGGGTTTATTCGTGTTTATGAAGCTAAATTATCGGTCTTGCTAGGGAGTTTTTTACCAGGGGCAATTGCAAGCTATGTGCTTGGAGCATACAATGAGTTTTACAAATATATTGACCCTGTAAGTTCTGATACTGTTCATTTGGTAGGCTTTCAAGCAAATATATCGGGAGGTGGGCACCCAACATGGAACGGTTTTTATAAAGGCGGTTTGTTTGCTAAACGAGATTCCGATGGGCAGTATTCGATAGAAGAAATAAATGGAACCATTGGTTCAAATGATACGTCTTTGGTTGCCAACAGGTGCTATGCGTCCTGTCCATTTTCAAATGAAGAGGCACTTTACTTTGGTGGTTTTGATCCAAACGGAAATGCATCTACAAACATGGCTTGGGTGTATAAGAAGGACTATCAAGTAAATTCGATAGATGAGTTTACTGAAAATGAAAACAACTTTGTTATTTATCCAAACCCAGCGAGCAATCAACTTTTTATTGAAAGGAAAATCCAAGGAGAACAAGAGTTCAGCATTATGAATCTTTTAGGAGAAGAAATAGCAATGGGAAGGCTAAATGGACAAATTGAAGCTCTTGATATTTCACTGCTACCTCCAAACGTTTACATTATTAGAATAGGCAATGCGTCCATTAAATTTGTAAAAACAGAGTAACGTGTAGAATAAAATCAAAATTGGCTTAAACCGCAGTTTAGCCAGACGTTAATCCAACCTGAGCGGAAAACTACTCAAGTAGTGAGACTGGCTCCTCAATTTTCTGCTTTTTATTTCTAAAAATGAGTAGTCGGTTTTCATAGAGTTATTTAAAGATGTATTTTGCCCTATAGTATCAATGTACTTTCTTTGCTTCCGTTAGCGCGGGACTTAACAAGAGAAAAAGATAGAGTAACGTATCTCAGCAATGTCTAGAATAAGCAAGCTGTTATCGACAGCGACTTTACCATAGATTGCCCTGAGCAATGTGAGAAGCGAAAAAAACAGAAAAAAATGAAGATGAAGACCAGATATTTCCTGATCGGGGTATTTACCCTTATTTATTTGAGTGGATATACCCAAAGAGAGAAGTACACTGAGGGATATGTAGTGAAAACATCGATGGATACCCTTTATGGGAAATTCTATAATTTGGGTGAGGCAAGGAGTTACGCGAAATTTATTTTCAAAGATCAGAATGACAAGAAAGTAAAGATCAAGAAGAGTGAGGTATTTGCGTACAAGAAGGGCGACGCTTTATATTATACCAAAAGATATGAACGACCGATAGCTATCAGAAATATGCTGGGGTATATGAAAATCATAAAAGAGGGTAAGATCAATCTCTACCAATATAGATACGAGGTGGCCAGTGGCAATACATCAAGTATTCAAGGCGTATCGACACAAGAATATTCTAGCAGTGCTCCAACAGATTACTACCTTGAAAAGGATGGAGAGCTAACGCTCGTAAAAGGCCGAAAATTTGATGAAGTAATGGCTGAGTACTTCTCTGACGATGCGGCTCTTTCAGCAAAGATTGCGAATAAAGAGTTAGAGTTCAATGATCTATTCAAAATTATAGATGACTACAATAGCAATCATTAATAGTCTAGTTTATTTCATTCTTTAATTTACCAGGTTTCTCAGCTCCTCTGCATTCACCTTCTGTCAGTTCACTCCTCTGTCGCTAAATAGCAATGCAACGGAATATTGCATTGCAGGCTCATACTGCATGCCGCAGCATTGCAAATACTGCCGAGTGGTTGATATCTTTACAGAATAAATTGGTCTTAAAAAGAATAAGCACTAAATCCAACAACGCACATAGCTTATGGCGGGTGAGCGGTTGCCATAAGAGTTTCCTCTCCGCAGCCAAGTTCATCTTCGTGGGACAGGAAAGTTCTGCGAAACCGACACAAGCCTTATGCGAACCATTGTAACCAACGACAAGAAAAATGAACGATATAGAGACAACATTAAATAGTATCAGAACTAAAAGCCCACTCGTGCACAACATTACCAACTATGTTGTAATGAATTCTACAGCAAATGCTTTGCTAGCTATAGGCGCTTCGCCAGTTATGGCGCATGCCACAGAAGAAGCTGAAGACATTGTTGCCATTTCTTCTTCCTTGGTGATAAACATGGGAACCTTGAGTGAGAAATGGGTAGACAGCATGCTCTTGGCCGCAAAAAAAGCAAAAGAGATCAATACTCCTTTTGTTTTTGATCCTGTAGGTGTAGGCGCATCAAAATACAGAACAGCAACTGCCCTGAAAATCATAGAAACAGCCACTCCAAATGTGATCAGAGGCAATGCTTCTGAAATAATGGTCTTGGCACAGCAAGCAAGCAGTACAAAAGGTGTGGACAGTACCATGCAAGCAGAAGACGCCGTTTCGGGAGCTATCGAATTATCAAAAAAACTGAACAATACCGTTGTGGTAAGTGGTGCAGTAGATTACATTATTACTGGAGATAAGATCAGCACAATCTCCAACGGGAGTGTTATAATGCCAAAAGTGACAGGAATGGGATGCTCGGCAACTTCTATTATTGGAGCGTGTACTGCGATTGAATCTGACTTTCATTTGGCATGCACCACTGCTATGGCAATTATGGGAATAGCGGGAGAGATGGCTGCCGAATTATCAAAAGGTCCCGGTAGTTTCCAAGTCAACTTTTTAGATAGTTTGTATTTATTATCTGGCGATATCATTCAGGATAAAATAAAACTAAATGCATAACATTGATTACGCTTTGATGTATGTGACTGACGATAGTATAGCAAACGATAAAGCGTTTTTTACAATACTGGAAGATGCGTTAAAAGGGGGGGCGTCTATCATACAACTCAGAGAAAAATCTTGCAACACACTTTCTTTTTACAACCGCGCATCAAGAGCCAAAAAACTTTGCCACGCTTACCGCGTTCCGCTAATTATTAATGACCGAATAGACATTGCCTTAGCAATAGATGCAGATGGTGTGCATATTGGACAAACAGATATGCCCTATAGCAAAGCCAGAGAGCTATTGGGCGCGACCAAAATAATAGGGCTATCGGTAAGTAATACGCAACAAGCAATTGAGGCTGAGAACTTGAGAGTAGATTATATCGGTATCTCTCCCATTTTTAATACCGCTACCAAAAAATCAGATTTAGCTCCTTCTCTAGGTATTGAAGGACTTAAAATGATCAGACCATTGTTTTCAAAACCCATTGTCTGTATTGGAGGAATACATAAGAAGAATGTTGCAGACATTATAAAAAATGGCTCTGATGGAGTGGCGGTAATATCTGCTATCTCAAAGGCTGAATACCCTGAAAAAGAAACGAAAAAATTAAAAGAAATAATATGTCAAACTGGTTTAACACAGTAACAAAAAAAACAGACTCGGTACTTGAAAAAATAAAAGAACATCCTTTTATACTTGAGCTAATGGATGGAACACTCCCTAAGGAAGTATTTCAGTTCTACATCAATCAAGACTCTTTGTACCTATTTGAATTCAAGAAAACACTGGCTCAACTAAGTATTAAATGCTCAGAAGTAAACGACATCCAATTTTTTCTGGATTCTGCTACGGGGATCGTCAATGCTGAAAATGAACTGCATCAAGTTTTTCTCAATAAGGAATATTTCAACAACGAACCTTCGCCTAGTTGCGAGCTCTACACTGGCTATATGTCGCGCATTGTAAACAATCAGAGTCTAGAAGAAGGCTTGGCCGTAGTGCTGCCTTGCTTTACCATTTACAAAGAAATAGGAGATTACGTACTCGCCAATCAAACGAACAAGGACAATAATCCTTACCAAAACTGGATAAATACCTACGTGGGCGAAGACTTTGCAAACGCGGTACTCAATGCTATAGAAATAGCCAATAGATATGCCGAGAAAGCGCCTGAGGAGGTAGTGAGCAAAATGGATTTAGCTTTTGTAAAAGCATCAAAATTGGAATGGATGTTTTGGGATAGTGCATACAACAAAGAAGCATGGAAAATCTAAAAACTCCCTATTGTTCCGTGTTAACCATCGCTGGAAGCGACTCTGGTGGTTGTGCGGGAATTCAAGCTGATATAAAGAGTATTGGTGCCTGTGGTGCTTTTGCAGCTTCTGTTATTACAGCTACTACGGCACAAAACACGCAGGGGATATTTGATATACACCCGATCCCTATTTCTCACCTAGAAAAACAATTGGATGCTGTATTGAGCGACATAGAGTTTGGTGCAATAAAAATAGGAATGTTACACTCCTCTGAGGTGATTGAGGCGGTTGCAAACAAACTGGCTCAGTACACTATCCATAACATTGTACTAGACCCAGTAATGGTTGCTACCTCTGGAGCCAATCTTATCATAAATGAGGCGATCTCTTCTTTGAAGGAGTTTTTGCCCAAGGCGAGTTTAATAACGCCTAACATTCCCGAAGCAGAATTATTAATTGGGCATCCCATAGAATTAAACAGCCTAAAAAATTCAGCAATGGAAATTGGGCAATTGTTTCGCACTTCTGTTTTACTAAAAGGAGGGCACCTCGATCCCGAGAATAACGAAACCACCGATATACTTTACCTGCATAAACAGCACCAAGTGATAACGATTAACAACCCTTGGGTTAATACCAATAACACCCATGGAACCGGCTGTAGCTTATCTTCTAGTATTGCTACTTTCTTGAGTTTAGGACATGATTTAGAAAACGCAGTGAAAAAAGGATGTCATTATGTAAATCGAGCCTTAGCGCAAGGCGAAAACAAAATTTTAGGCAAAGGAAATGGCCCTATCAATCACTTTGGATTAAAATAACTCGCTACGGCAATAGCTATGGTTAATACGGACCTTCGTGTATACGCCAAGGCCATAGCATAGGTATGAAGTTGCAAAAGGTTTTTGATTTTGCTTTTGAAAAAAGATAACACAAAACCAAAATATTTGGCAGAGTGTTGAGATAGTAATCCGATGGATTTCTGAGCCGCACTAATCATAGCTAGGGTCGAGAAATACAACTAGCTCCGCCAAGTTTTCAACCTAGCGGAGCGAGAAATTTCTTTGGCTTTAAAGAGTTTTGCCGTCTATAAACGCACCAAGCGTTTCCTTTATCCATTCGCCATACCCTCAGCAGATTTTTACGACCTCTGCTGAACCTCTTCCTCGGCTCTTGCCAAACTTGGAGTCTTCTCCACGAATTGTTCCAGTACTTTAAAGAAATTCAAAATATCGTGCTTTTCGTTATTGGCATTGATGGTAACCAAGCGCACAAAGGTATCGTCTCTAAAAGAGCCGAATCCCACCACGGTAATCTTATTTTCATACAAAGCAGTACAAAGCGTTGTAGGTTCTATATCGCGGTAATTGAAGCATATGGAGATGGAATCATCAAAACTGTATAGCGTATAATCGCTCTTGCTTCTGATGTACTCACGGGCGATATCGGCCAATTCAAACTGTTGATCTACAATCTTCTTCAAGCCATTCGTTCCAACAGATTTCCAAAGCGTCCAGAATTTCAAGGCATCATTTCTTCTTCCGCATTGAAACGAAGTTTTACCGAGGTTAAAGTCATCCCCATCCGTTTGGTACAAATAGTCGGCATCATTGCTAAACGAATCGTGCAAGTGCTTTTTATCGTTTACCAAAATGATTGAACAGGTTAGGGGAGTTCCCAGCATTTTATGCGCGTTGTAGCTGAATGAATTCGATCGTTCTACTCCGTTTACAAGGTGCTTGTATTTATCGCTAAAAATAACGCCTCCACAATATGCCCCATCTACGTGCAGCCATATTCCATATTTTTCAGTGATGTCTGCAATTTCATCGATTGGATCAAAAGCACCCAAAACGGTAGTCCCCGCCGTAGCGTTTACGTATGTAGGAATGAACCCATTACTGATGTCGCTTAGGATTTGCTCTTCCAACTTCGCCACAATCATTCTGCCTGCTGAATCTGCTTGAATGTAGCGAATATGGTCTCTTCCTATTCCAGCAAAACTGGCATTCTTCGCATTTGAATAATGCGATTCTTTGGAAGTGTAAATGATCATTGGCTTGGACATGCCCTTAGTCCTAAAATTAGGATCCTTGGCATCACGGGCCATAATCAAGGCCATGTAATTGCTCATGGAACCTCCCGTTGGGAAAGTACCATTGCTTTGAGAGCCGTATCCAATTAGGTTGCACGACTGTCTGATAATTTCTTGTTCAATTCCTACTTGAGGTCCAGCCACTTTGTAGGTATACATACTGTTGTTGAGCACTACAGCCAGCAAATCGCCCAAAACAGCTTTGCTTTGTCTACCACCAAAAAGTTGATTGAAGAACAAGTTTGTGGCCGTTTTTGGAGTGGATACAAGCACGTCTTTCAGTACCGTCTTAAACTCCTCATCAACCATTGCAGCCTCGTTTAGCGATAGATCTATAGAATCGTAGAGTTTATTCGCTTCGATTCGATCGGCCACCGGGTGCTTATCCTCTTCACTTATTAAGACTTCAACTAACTCGTTGAATAGTACTATATCACTCTTGATATCAGTCATGTAATTTTCTTAGTTTTCTATTTCTTCTAATTCGAAGACTGTGCAGTAGGATAAATCTCTACTCACAAACTTCCCTAAATCTTCATCGTATGCGTTGCAATTGCGAATAGGCTTTGCATAAAGATGCAGCGACATACTTCTTTCATTGGACAGGTTTTCTAAACGGTGACAGCCCATAAAGTCAATCATGTAGGTCACATCACCCGTTTTTGTAATGGTTGATTTGCCCACATGGAGCTTGCCCGCATCATCCACGTTGTAAATCGTTTCTTTAAATTCTCCTTGGATAATTCTCACCCAACATTCTTCGCCACCATGATCGTGGATAGGGGTCTTTTGGCCTTTCTCCCAGCAAAGTAAGATCAATTCAAATTTCTCGTTTTGAGCAATGCAATTTCGGGTGTATGTTTTGCTAGACCAAGAGCAGCAATTCTCGAAAGCGCTCCTTGGCAATTTAATTGAGCAAATGATGTCTCGAAAGTTGGGACTGTCCTCTTCGGACAGAGTAGCGACTAATTCGCTTAATGGTTGATCTGGTTGTTGATTTTGATGATTAACATTCAAAACGGTTTATCACTTTTTTCTGCTAATTCTATAGGGAGGTTTGGCGTAAATGCCTAAACCAGTGAATTATTTTGGTATGAAACCTCCAAACGCAGCGATAGTACGAATTTAGTGATTTTAGGTTTGTCGGGCTACTTTTTAACAAGGTAATCAAGCTTCTCAGCTTGGTTTATATCGCTTCTCAGCTTGCAATCACTGTTCTAGACAGCCACATAGGTGTCATAATTCTGCATCCAGATTCTTTTTAAGAATCTACCTTCGTCTTTCCGCCCCAAAGGCCCAGAATGCCGCTTCCTCTTTGAGAGTTAAGGCACCGTGTCTCTGAGTTTAGCTTCTCTGTTTATCCGCCTTCTTTGGTGGACAAAACGCTACCATACCCAACCAGCATCCCCAAAATTCTTACGACCTTCGGCGTTCTTACAACTTGCATATTTAATGAACTACTTCGTCTACCGATTTACCTGCGATCCCGCAAAACCGACTACCGAGATTCTGATTTCTCAGCTAGCTGGGCTCGCCTTTGAGAGTTTCATCGACAATGAGTCGGGCACTGATGCTTACGTACCTGCAGATGGGGAGTCGGAGGAGAAGGTGCAAAAGCTGATCGAAGGGCTAGAAGGAACGGTGAGCTACGAGCGAGAGGAAATTCCCGAGCAAAACTGGAATGCACAGTGGGAAGCGGATTACGAACCCGTGTGCGTGGAAAAGAAGTTTAGGGTACGCGCGCCATTCCATGAAATTGACGCTTCTTTTGAACACGACATTTTGATTCAACCCCAAATGTCGTTTGGCACCGGTCACCACGAAACGACCTGGCTAATGCTCAACGAGATGGAAACGATCCAGTGGAAAGACAATTCGGTATTGGACGCGGGCAGCGGCACGGCTGTATTGGCTATAGCCGCTCGAAAACTAGGTGCTGACAGAATCCTAGCTTACGACATCGAAGAGTGGGCCTACCAAAATACCTTGACGAACATTGCGTTGAACAATATGGAAATGGAAATCCTAAAGGGGGATGTGTCTGTGATAGGCGATTCTTCTTTTGGCGTGATTTTGGCCAACATCAACAAGAATGTCCTCTTGAACGACATTCCGCATTTTGCAAAAGCATTGAAGCCAGGAGGGTATTTATTGCTCAGTGGCTTTTTTAAAACTGACGTCGATGATTTGGTGGCTCGCGCCAATGAAAACCATTTATCAAAAGAGTCGGTAAAAACTAAAAACGATTGGGCCTTGCTCAAGCTAAAAAAAGCGTAGGTATGCTGAAACGCATCTTTTTTCTTGCTCTCTTCTGTATTTTTTCCATTCACGGTTTCTCTCAGCTCAGGGAGTTCACCCGCGAAAAACAGGCTTTTTACGATGAGCTGACCGAGTTATTGGAAGACGCCGATAAAAAGGAAGGGAAGGAACTGATGGAGGATAACTTCGGCCCTTTCTGGCTGAACTCCGACATTTATGATGACGCGCAAAAAGAGAAGATCTACGATGTAGCCGATTTGATCCTGAAGAAAAGGCTGCGTCCTTTTCCATTTTATAAGTCGTTTGTCATTGCACTCCTTTCTTTTCCTGGCTCAGCGCAAGAGGGTGAAGGATTTGATACATGGGTCGACATTATTAAAGTACTCGAGAGCGGAAGTAATAAAAAGCTCGAGGAGTTCTTGACCATGACCGAAGGTCTCCTCACCGACAATACATTTTACGAATCTCCTTCTACCATTTGGAAAGGCACCAATGCGGGGTGGCAGTTTCAGCTCGAAGGGAAAGAGTACCGCATCGTTTTCCCATCTACCGATTTGATCTGTCGCTCAAAAGGAGATAGTTCTGTGATCTACGCTACTAAGGGCGTTTTTGACCAGCAAAAAGACAAGTGGTACGGCGAAGAAGGAAAGCTAACCTGGGAGCGGGCTGCCCTAGACCCCAATGAGACATACGGTGTTATTCAAAAACCTTATGAGCTGAATATGCGCTCTTCTTTCTTCGTGATTGACTCTGTACGTTTCTACAATGCCTTCTTTCAGAGACCACTACTGGGAAAGGTAGAAGACAAGATTTTGGCCAATGTGACTCCTGATAAAGCCACGTATCCGCAGTTTTCGTCTTACGACAAAAGACTGTCTATTGAGAACATTGTAGACAAGGTGGATTACAACGGGGGCTTCCGAATGGAAGGCTCCAGCCTTCAAGGATTTGGCTCGAAGAGTGAGCCCGCCACCCTTACATTCAAGAGAGACAACTCTCCCCAAGTAGTTACCTATTCGCAATTCTACACCATCAAGCCCGATGCGGTGTCTTCGCGAGATGCCAAAGTCGTTATCATCTTGAACAGTGACTCCATCGTGCACCCC
>Ga0222674_1000709_pt1 | contig 10274 bp, 13 predicted proteins | sample AntAcemetagen866_FD_179804 | JGI IMG/M metagenome (GOLD analysis project Ga0222674, IMG submission 179804) | Saline water microbial communities from Ace Lake, Antarctica - #866 | ecosystem: Environmental > Aquatic > Non-marine Saline and Alkaline > Saline | place: Antarctica: Ace Lake...
AACACCGAACTTATCTCTTTGCAATATCATTAGTTCAGGTTTAGTTGGTTTGCTTGTATTAACGAAAACTATACCTCTATTAGTAGATACTGCAGATTTCCAGTAAGGAATACCCAAATCTTTACGATATAAAAGGTTTGTAGCTAGTAAATCAGTTTCATCAAGTGCTAAACGGTAACTAGAGTGACTTTTCATAGAGTAATAAGCACCGTCTTGACCAATAAGTATAGCTAGAATAGGGTCGCCACCCTCATCCTGTGGAAATTGGAAGCCTTGACCTGCTAATCTAGTTGCTGATTTAGTAAAGTCTGATACTCCTTTAACATTACTATCCTCCCACTGATAACCGCTTGTTATATCTACGCTGGTAATATCTGAAAAAGTTATATTATATTCTCCTGTAGCATAATTAATTGTTCCTGTACCTCCAAGATTGCTTGTCAAAACACCATTAAAATCATCTTGAAATACCTCTGTTCCTCCTGGCACTGTTGAAGAGAAAGTAACACCGAATACATTTCGTATTAGATTTTGTGTTCCTCCGTCCATAGCCCCTGCTGTGAATAATAAATGTGTTGATATTTCTGTGGTTACAATAGAATTACCAGAAATTCCAACTGCTTTAGCAAATAATAATTGAGTTGTGTCTGTATTTGTTGTAGCTTCAACTGTTGGGTGAATAAGTGTTCCAATACCGTAAGTAACGCCTATTCCTGCAGTTAGGTTTATAGCTGATTTAAGATTATCTAGGCTTATAGCAGCGCTACCACCTATTAAAACGTCATAAGCGTCTACTATAGCTGTTTTAAAGGTATATGTAATAGCTCCAATAGTAACTGTATCTAAATCAGTTGGGGCAGTAGCGTCAGAAGTTAAAACAGAAAAAGCTTTAGTAGCTTTAGCAGCTAAATAACCAGTATAATTAGTGCCACCTGATACTCCTATTGCTTCTGATGATACTGGCGTATACACTGTGCTGTCTTGTCTATCAATCCAAGAACCATATAAACCAGTTCTATCTTTTGAGTTTTCGTCATCTCTATCCCATAAGACTGTCCTTCCTCTATCAATCAGTATTTTGCCATGAAAGTTTTTAGTTGAGCTGTATAAGGAAATATAAGATGTTGGATTAGCATTTACTATCTTCCAATAGCCATCAACTCCATTAATAAAGGTAAAAGCACCTGCTAAAGATGAGTAATTTGCAAAAGAAACATCAGAGTCAGTTAACCCAGTAATAACATCTATCCAATCACTACCGTCCCAATATTGTATAGCGTCAGCAGTCTTACGATACATAACTTTAGTACCGTCTACCTTATACCCAAAATGTAAGCCTTTAACTTTACCGATACCGTTCTCATCACCGATTAATAGTCTTCCTCCAACTAAAGCGTTTCTACCGTCTTGATTAAACCAATTCAAAGCGTCCTGAGCTGAATCTATAGGTATATCTTCGCTATCTAACAAATTGTGTACTCCGTTCTTGAAGTTTTTTTGAATAAAATCAGTCATCTATTTGTTTGTTAATCGTCCGTTATAATATTGCATTCTTGACATATAGCCATTAAATAAAGATGTATTACTTTGAATAGAATTATTATCACTCAAATTAGCTTGAATAATAAAATCACTAATAGCCATAGAATAAGCTAACATCTTATGGAATCTATCAGGCATTATAGGCTCTGTAGCTAGTTCTAAGTCATCAGGCACTTTGATATAGTCTCCTAATACTGTTAATCCTGCTTTTGGAGCAACCATGAAATAAAGATTAGTTCCATGAAAGTATGCAACTGCTGTATTATCCCTATACTGTCTACGCTCGCTGTAATTGATAAGAATAAACTCTTTACCGTCTACATAGATAACCTTATCACCGTTATCATTCATTTCTATAAAATAAGAAAAGTTACTAGACAAGGCTACTATTGTAGTTCCGTCTGTAACTCCTGAAAACTCTGCCTTTAAAAACTCCCAAGGTCTATCATCGCAAACCTCTTGATAAGAAGCATTTAACAAATCAAGCTCTTCTGCTGAACTTAGTTCACTTGAGTCATCTACTTGTAATTCAAATAATTCAATTAGTTTTTCTCCTGTCATAGTATTGATATTAATATTATTATCCCACACCCCAGTAGGGTGTGAGTAATAACACTAAGTTACTAGGCAATTTTTACATGCAAAAATTTAGCTGCACCATCTGCAAAAACCTTCAAACCTGCGAGATATGAACTAAACAAATTAGTACCACGTCTATCAGAAGTCTTACGCATATCAATACTTTGCATATCTTGTACTACTAAATCAATAGCACCTTTCTTACCGTAGTAAGCTTTAATCCAAGGAGTTCCCCAAGAACAGTTAGTCAAAGTTTCTGTAACAGTCATTCTACCACCACCGATACAAGTAACAGTAACAGTTGTAGCAGTTCCTACAGCAACCATTTTATAGTCGTCAGTAACTAGAATTTGGTCAGCAGCACTTAAAGCAACTTGAGTTGCGCTAGTAGTTCCAGGATTATTAATCAATGCTACAAGGTTAGTAATTGAAGCGGCTGCATTAGCTCCGATTAGGAAGTTTCCAGCAGTAGTCCCAATAGTAGTTACAGCAGTAAAAGTTACACCGTTAATAATCGCAACATGACTATTAGTGAATACACCAGCAGAAGTCAATACAGCTTCACCAGTTAAATTCTCTGAAACAAATACCTCAGCTTGTGCGATTGCACCAGCGTAACCGTTTTTAAATACTGAATTAACAATATCAAACTGTTTACCTAATAGGTATTGTTCGAAGTCTGAAAGAGCATAAGCATCCATAACTAGAGCCATGTTGGTCAATAGTTGGTTCTTATTTTTAAGCTTAGCAGGCATTCTTGATACCATTTGAGGAACAGTAGTTCCACTTAAAGCGATAGGTACACCACTAGAAACTAGAGTAGTCAAATCACCAGTATCAAAGATATTAGCAGCATTCTCTACTTCAGCGAATACTCTAGCATCTAAATCAATAGCAACTTTCTTAGCTACTTCACCACCAATAACCTCACCAGGAGAAAGAGGACCAGCTTGGGTAACTTCACCGTCTGAAAGGTGAAATGCCGCTTCCTTCTCGATATTAATAGTCAATAGTTCAGTTGAATCAGTAACAGAGTCAATAGTTGAAGCATTACCTCTTACAACGTCTCTTACTCTTACTGCACTCATGTCAAAGATAAATCTTTCAACACTTTCACCAAATTTTAGTTTTGGCTCAAATCTCATGTTTGCAATCTTTTTTGCAACTAACAATTTTGAAAATACCTCTTGGTAAGTATTGTCAGCTACTTCTTGAAAATCATTCAACATAATTCCTTATTCTTTTACCCTATAGTTTAAGACGTTCAATCAAGCTCTTATTATATTCTGCTTTTAAAGTTGGGTCAGCTAATACAGTTTTCATATAAGCTGGGTCTTTAAGTTTAGATTTATCTAAGTCTTGAATGTTATCTTTACCAGGGGTCGAAGCTTCTATAGTCTTTTTTCCTTTAATAAGGTGACCATAAGAATCTTCTATAATTTTAGTAAAGGTTTTATTTTTGTTGGCTGGGTCAAGAGCTAGAGTTTTTATAACTGCTTTATTAGCGATTCCATCATACTCAGGCATGGCTTCTAATACTTTGTCGTAGTTAGTATTAAAAATATCGTTAATCTTCTTAGCATTATCCTCTTCCTGTAGAGGTTTCAGCTTTTCAGCTATTTTATTGTCTATATCTTTTTCAGCTTGAGCTTTGACCGTTTGTGCAAACTCCAATAAGAAGTTTTCATCTACGTTATGCTCGTTTGCAATTTCCTTAATTCCTTTAGATACTTCTGCTTTACTAGCTCCTTCTTCGATTTTAGCCTGTAAGTCAACTAAATCCTTTTTAGCTGCTTTGTTTTCATTCTTTAATTCTAAGAAAGTTGATAGTGGCACAGTCTCTCCTTCAGTTTTAAGTACATCACCAATAGTCTCTTCAACCACTTCGGCTGGTTTAGTTTCTTTAACAGCCTCTACAGGCTCGATAACTTTGTTCATATTGTTAAAACACATTTAACGTCTATGCCTGACGAGGTTTTATAACTCCACCCAGAAGCGAAACAGATTAATTCTGCTGTTTGCCCACCATATAGATGAGCAAGTAAGCAATATTATTCAGTTAGTATTCTTTCTAATTCGTCTTTTGCCATCTTTTTATTCTTGCTAGACCTGCTTAGTACTTGGTACATGCCATAATTAGCCTCTAGCTTGGCTATGATAGCGATTAATTCGATATGAGGTAGTTTCTTATAACCTGATATTAAATTAGCGACAGAATCGCTTATATCGCTTTTAAGACCTTTAATCAATAAAGCACCTCCTTGACTGTTTGCTAGACTTTCTAGCTTCGCATACTTATCAATATCTTTTTCTACTTCTTCTTTTTCCATATATCTATACCAGTTTGGTCTTTTAATTCTTTAAGCTCTTCTTTGTACTCTTCCATTGAGTCTTTAAGCTGTTTTAACTTATCTTCTAAGGGAACAATCTCCATCTTAGATTTTAGCATTAGGTAACATGCTTGCTTAGTTTCTTCTTCTAATACTTTGACACCAGGGTAATTATTCTCAATGTTTGTAACAGTTGCCTTTTCCATTCCTAGTTTAGCTGTTATCTCTACAATACTCTTTTCTACAGCTTCTATATGGTCTTTTACATTAGATACTTCAAATTCAGTAGGTTTATGCTCGCTCTTCTCAATAGTAGCTTCTAATCCTTCACCTTTAATTATTTTAAACTTGGGCATTTTGTTGCGGTTGTCCAGCTTCGTCAACTGGCATATTATTTAATAATTCTTGTTTTTGGGCTTCTAATGCTCTAGCTTCATTCTTCATTACAATAGGCTCTAAAGTATTAAAGTAAGCTTCAAATCTTTGGAATGTTTCAAAGTCTATATCTTCTTCGTGGTCATTCATGAAGTCTAGTATTCTCTGTCTGTAAGCGTTGTTAGCGTTTCTATTAGGTTTAATATCGTCCTTATCAAGGATACTTTCAATATCTCTTTCTGCTTCACTCATAAGCTCTTGATTGCCAAAGGCTGAAACATCTTGTAATTCTTTAATTTCATCTTCTGTAAATCCTACAATCTTAGCCTGTAGTTCAAATACTTTCTTCTGGTTGACTTCTGGGTTTTGTACTTGACCTATAAGGAAATTGTTTTTAATAGTTCGTTCCTGTATATCGTTTGAAACATCGTTAGCTGAACTTTCAACTAGTATACCGTACTTATCACCTTTCTTGAATAAATCTCTTCTATTAACATTAGTGACCTCGACACCACCTGTCCCCAATATATCAACAGCTACTTTCTTTATAAGATGAGTTCTTACTCCGTCTTCATATAGTTTAGCGAATCTATCGTAACCGAATGAATAAGACTTGTTAAGTAAACCGAATCTATCTGCGGCGGCGGCTTGATTACCTTCATAAATAGCTACTCTTCCGTCAGTGTCTTCAACTCCTTTACCTGCTGAGTTAACACCTGAATCTTTATCGTTTATGTTCTCTAATAAATTAAATACTTCAATAGGTGTGTTGATACTAGGTGTTTGAATCACTTGTATAGCCTTACTAGCGTCATAATCTCCCTTAGTGATGATATTACCGTCTCTTCTGTATTTAAGCTGTGCAAGGTCTTCAATAGCACTAGAGTTAACTACTTTCATAGGTCTGTTAATAGCTTCTGCATTGTCTAATACTTGGTTAACACTTACATCTTGAGCCATGAATATCTCTCTTGTGTAATCGCAATAGGAAGGAGTCCAGAACTCTGTTAAATCAGGGAAAGTTGCATAAGTCCAGTAAGGATAAAGATTAGCAGGAAAAATATCACTCATCTTATCAACTTTAATCCAATGACCTCCGTTAGTCATTAAAGTATAGTATCTTACACCTTCAAAAGTTTCATACCAACGCCAAAACTTCCAAGAGTCTTTGCTGTCGTTCTCGGTAGTAGTAACAATTCCTGTGTCAATAGTTCTATTCTTCTTGTTCTCTTCTTCTGTAGTGCTTTCTTCTTTGTTACCGTTTCCACTAAGTAACTCTTTGACTTGTGTTTTATCATATTCACCTCGTTTCATTCCCTCTTCTAGCTGTTGCCTGTTTAAGGTAACGCTGTAATCTCCCATGTTATTAGCCTTTTCAATATCGATACCACCAGATTTAGGGTCTATAAGGAAGTCATAAACGTCAACATTCTCTAAATGAGCCTTATAACCGTCTACACTGTCAGCAAAGTAGTTGTATACTGCTCTTCCGTAGATAATAGCTTGTTTCTTACCTACTAAGTCCTTTAAATCCCAAAAATCATCAGTAGCGTCAACTGCTCTCAATGAGTTTAATAGGTTTACTCTCTTTAATTGGCTTTCTTTCCTCTTGGTGTACTTGAATACTAAAGGATTATCAATCTTTGACCACAATGTATGTACAAACCCTTGCATTCTCCCTAGCGATACATTAGCTCTATTAGCCACAGTAGGCTGTTTCTTCTGGTAATACATCTCTTCATTCTTTCGCCAATTAGAAATCTTGCCATTCTTATGAGTTCTATCTCTTACAATGCTTGAGATAGATTGTTTAGCTATTTCTTCTTTCTTATTTCTTTTAATCATATACCTATATCACTGAACAAAGGCACTGTGTCCTCTTGCTCATATTTAATTACTCTTGGTAATTCTGCAAAGTCTTTCATTTGCCATGCTATTGCACAAGCCATTAATAAGTCAAAATGTCTGGTTGTAAGTCTTGGGTCTTTTACTGTTTCAATCAAATCATTCCTAGTATAGCTTTTAAGCTCTGCAATCAAATCCTTGTCTTGTAGGTCTAATAGTCCGTCTTCAATCGCTTTAGCCAGTGCTGATAGCATTTTAGGCTTTGACAGGCTTGTTGTCTTCCATCCGTACTCTGTTGGTTGCGTTGTATTAGTCCTATTATCTTTAGGTTGTGTCTTATATAATTTAGCTTGTTTCTGTTTCATTACCAGTATCGCTTCTGCTCCGTAGTTATTTTCTATTCCTGCGATACTTCCAGGGTATATCTCTTGTTGCCTATACATCTCATGACCAAAGGCTTCTGGTTTAATCTCATTGCTTTTAAAGGTTGCTACTACTCTCGCAGGGACAGTCTCAAAGTCTATGAATACGCTTGTTGAACTATCTAATCCTACCCCTCCTGCAATATCATGTCCTGAACCGTATCTATGACTAGCGTCAAACTCATTGAATATCTTAAACTCTGCTGATTCTCTCAATGCTTCTTTCTTTATCTGTCTATCAAGTGTTTCACGATTAAAGTATATATTCTTAGTAGCTGATGGATTACAAAGTCTTTCACCCTCATAATCCTCGTCATTCTCTTTCATGTAATCAATATCATCCTTACTGTATCGCTCCCAGCTTATAATACCGTCTTTTATAATAGGAACTATGTCAACTATATTCTTATCTGATTCTTTTAATACTAGTTTATGTACGTTGCCTGATTCTGCCAAATAATTACAGGTATAAACGCAAGCTCCGTCTTTACTTAATCCAGTTCTAGCTTCTTCCATGTTATCCCAAATAGATATTGTCTGTACTACACTTCTCAAAGTCTTTCTATTCTCAAAGTCTTCAAACCATATAAAGTCAGGTCTAGATTCTTCTTGGATAGCTCCACGTTGTTCTGTCCCAACTGTATCAGATATAACTTTAATCCCTGTGCTAGTGGTAAAACTTCCCATTGTTTCCTCTCTCTTGGTAGCTGTCTTTCTAAACACCTCAGGATATAAGTCTTTTATACTTACTAACATGTTATAAACGTCAGTAGCTATCTGTTTACTATTCACTCCGTCACTTGCCAAACATTTAATATACTTTCTAGTCTTATCCAAATCATTAGCTATACAATACGCTACAAATAGTTTAGTTCTCGCTGTTTTAGCTCCACCACGATAAGCTATATTGGTGTATGTTTCAATCTCTCCCCTGTAAGCCTTTAAGTTATTAGTATCTATATCTTTATGAAATGGTGCATCTCTGCTAGTAAAGTATTTGCTGAAATAATGTCTAGCCCAAAGGTTGAACTTAAATATTACTCTTTCGTTACTCGTTTCCTTATCAAAAACAAACAATGCTTTCTTTTCTCCTTTGTTATTCCCTTGTAGAATCTTTTGAATCATTGAGGTAATTGCCAATAGCATCATTGGCTTTTGTTTTATCTTCTTCGTTTATTTTAATATTGTTATCGACTACTAATCTATCACCAAATTTATCTCTTCCTAAGCTCTTAGCAACGAACTTTGTTATGTCTGCTTTTACATTCAAATTGTCATCTTCGTCAAGCAAAGTATCAAGGTTTCTTATGGCTTTGTTGAGTAGTCTTGTATCCCCAATGTTTTCCGATAGCCATTTAGGCATTATAGAAGTTATATTTTCAGAGTATTCTTTCTTATATCCAGCCCTTAAAGCAGATTTACAAGCGTTACTAAATGATTCTGATTTAATATCTAAATAATACTCTAAAAACTTTATCTGTTGTGGTTTTAATATCTCTTTAGCCATATTATTTTATCGCTTTAAGTTTCTTAGCTAACTCTTCAAGCGCAACTTTATCATCTACAATATTATTAACAAAAGAATCATAAATCATTATCTTATTCTCTAGTGTTCTGTTTTGTAGTTTATAGTAGTTATCCATTTGTTTAAATCAAAAAAAAGCACTCGTTAAAGTGATTTCTTTACATTGTTTTCTCTCGTTATTTATACGCATAGGGTTGCTTATATATAACAAGAATAACATGTTTATATTTTAATGTCAATACTTGTTCGCTAAGGCACAGTTTGTATCTACATAGTAGTTAACAACCTTACATAGTTTATCCTCTGTTATCCTTAAAGCTTCTTTCTGTTTAGCGTATTTGTTGAATAGGTCGACTTCTTCTTGTTCCATATTTTAATCTTTAATAATAGTAGTGGTTCCATCTATCTTATATTCTTCCAATGCAAATAAATAGTTCATAAAGAATCTATCATCAGGTGTACAGTCTAAGCTATAACCTTCGTATTTAGTGCATAGTCCATTACTATCGTAAGCCATAGAGGTAACTCCTGGGATTGAGTAGCCTATCATTGAGTAACCGTTCCCGAAAGAATGGAATAATATTATAAATGTTATTAAGTATTTCATTTAAAGAAGTACTTAGCCCATAGCAACGTGATAGCTGGTATCAGGATTACTATAGCTAAGAATATTATTATTTGATTATCTGTTATTGTCATTTATAATTTTGGGTGTTCAACTGTTTCGACTCCGACATTTCCTTTATCATCTACATCTAAGCTAGTTTTTACTTCCCAACTTTCACACAACATTGAATAACCTATTTTATCAGGTTCTTTATCTGGGTGTGAATGTACTGTTGTATAAGCATAAGCTCTTACAATACACCAATACATAACTCTATTGGGGAGTAAGTAACTTATGAATTTCGCAATCTTATTTTTCATACTATTTTACTGTAGCAGTAACATTAATTTGCTTGCTGTAATCTGTTTGGTCGCCATCCCACAAGTATTTGTTAGTTACTCTCATTGAATTAATTAAGCCATCTTCCATCCCTGTAAGGATTGTATATTCTGTTATTGCTATATCGGCGTCAGTTATAATAGTTTCTGCGTGTAGTTTTTCTACTGTAAGAAAGGTAAAGATAAATAGTACAATAAAGATAGTAAAGAAGATTGAGATTATTATTGATAGTGTTTTCATATATTTTTATTATAAATTTTATCGCACCTATCGCAGTACGCTTTCCTCATACTCCAACTTACTATCTTACCTCCACACTCACAACGATTGATTAGTGAGTAAAGGAATTTTTTAATTTTGCTCATACTTCTTTATTGCTTAAATTAATAACTACGGACACAGCGCACGTTGTACCTAAACGCCTTATTTTTGCTGCCCACACCTCCGTCAGAAAAATCGACAAGGCAAGCGTTTGGCTCAGAATACTCCGTGCTAGACCAGTGGTATCCCGAGCTAACGCCATCGACTTTGTAATAATAAGCAGTTAGTAATTCCAGGATTGTAGGCAACCTCCAACCATCTCCTTTCATTTTACACCATTCTTTAGCCTCTTCCCAGTTTAGTTTCTTAGAACACGTTTCTCCCCATTCTAGTCTTTGCTCCACTATAATTATTTTTACTGTTTCACTATTTATTTTTTTTTCTAAATC
>Ga0222674_1000710_pt1 | contig 10254 bp, 6 predicted proteins | sample AntAcemetagen866_FD_179804 | JGI IMG/M metagenome (GOLD analysis project Ga0222674, IMG submission 179804) | Saline water microbial communities from Ace Lake, Antarctica - #866 | ecosystem: Environmental > Aquatic > Non-marine Saline and Alkaline > Saline | place: Antarctica: Ace Lake | collected...
GTCGCCAAACAAAGAAACGCAGACGCTGGGAGGAATAGTGAGAGGGGGCCTTTCGGGGCCCTTTCTTTTTGGTCAGTTGGTCGGCATAGAGACGCCGAGCGCCTTCAGGCCAGAGCGCAAGAGATCCGAATCAGGGATGCAGGCCCCGCGCTGCTCATGGGCAAAGTGCCAGGGGCAAATCCAAAGCCGGCGCCGACTCTCACGAAGGAAGAGATCGCTGGGATCAAAGAGAACAGCGATGCTGGCCCGCACATTCGATGCCAATGCCGAGGAGTATTGGGTGGTCTGGGATCGTTCTATTGTGGTTGCAGCCAGAGATCCCCAGCTCGACGCATGAACACCCGCCCCCCAGACGTAAGCCACACCCTCGCCGTGGTGGTTGGATACCTGCGCCGAGGCCCCACGACGCGGCGGCGCTTCCTTGCGCTGATCGAATCGGCGCCCAACTATCAGCAGCTGCACCTCCAGGCCCAGGGCGAGGGCCTTTACGCTTCCCCGGCCGCGGCTGAAGAAGCAGCAGCGGCGATGGGCCTGGCGATCGAAGCAACGGCCTGAGCCGCCGCATGTTTCACCGGTTGTTGGTTTCGCCAATGCAGAACGTGGTGGCGATCCACTGCAATTTCAACGAGGCTGGCGATCAACTGAAGGTGGGGATGCTGGTGGTTGAGGCCGGCACCATCTCTTCCGACGTGCTGGTGTCACCGCCGACCGGCGGCGCGGCCTTCTATCTGGCCTTGCCTGAGGATGTTCTCAATGCAGGGCAGCGCTACGTTGGGTGGCAGATCAGTTCCCCAATCAGGCCAGCCGCATGAGCGTCAGCAGCAGAATCCTGGCCACCTTCCGCACCGATTACAAGGTGCTGGGGCCGTTCCGGTTGGCTGTCTACGGCAAATTGCTCCAGGGTGAAGCGGAGCTGCTCGAGCAACAGCAGCGTGATCAGACCGTCACCTATGGCGCCTACATCCGCCTCACTCAATCCATTGCCAGGGAGACAGGTCTGCCGATTGAGGATGTTGACCAAATCATTGCTCAGTTCCAGACCAGCAGCGACATCAACGACACCCAGGCGATCAATGAGAAGCTCAAAGCGCTTGGAGCTCTGAGCAGCGATGCCCAGGAGTTCAGCGCTTTCCTGAACAGTCAGGCGCTGCTGAGTGATCACAAGCGAACGCTGGTGACAGCGCTGCTGCTTGGTCGCGCTGAATACATGGCCGCGGAAGATGAGTCTGAGGAATGGATTCATCTCAAGCGTGGCGAGTGGGACATGGAAGACACCCGGAAATTGCCGAAACCCATGGTGGATGAGCTCCATGACTTCCTGATGGGCGAGCGAGCTGCGCAGGTGGAAGCGGGAAAGCCGCCGGAGATGAAGGCCCAGAAGAGGCCCCGAACGACCAAACTCTCACCCGCGACGAACAGCTCGCCCGCATTGACGCCTTCCTGAGCACCCCTCCTACTGATTGGGATGAGATCCAGCTGGTGCTCACCAGCGGGCTCACCCATGATCCCCGCTGGCAGGCCGATCGATTCCACCTCCAACCGGTTGACGCCGTTCTGAAGGCCTACGGCTGGGCCCTGAAAGAGAAGGCGAAGCGCACCAATGAGCTGAGCACCACCACGGCCCGGCTGGCGGTGCTGGTGGAGATGGCCGGCTTCCCAGGGTTGGGCAGCAAAGGCCGCACAGAGGAACAGTTCCTGCCGTTTGACATCCGCGACGCCGACAGCCAGCGGGCCCAGCGGCTCACGCCAGAGGTGGCCGCCACAATCCGCTCCCTGCTTCGTGATGGCCAACTGCCGCTCCGGGTGCTGGTGCTGGCAGTGGAAGAGCTCGAGCGCTCCAAACTCTGACGCCGTTGCGGCCTCAGAATGGTTTCAAGACAAGGTGAACGTTTGACCAGCAGCGGCGGGGGCGGCGGCGAATACACCCTGGGTACAGCCACCCTGACCCTTAGGGGCGACCTGAAGCCGCTTGAGGCTGACCTGGCCAAGATGCGGCGGATGATCGCCGACATGGAGCGGCGGCAGACCAACATTCCGGCGCCCAAGATCCCGCCGCCTTCCGCTGAAACCCAGAGCGGGTTTGATCGGCTGCAGGGCACGTTGGAGCAGCTCCGCAAAGGGATCACTGGCGACAGCTCAGCCTGGGACGCAATGGCGGCTCGCCTGAAAGGCGCCGGCGCTGCTGGTGCCGGCGCGGCTGGTGGAATCGGCGGTGCTGGCGCCGCGCTCGGCAGCATGGTGGGCATGGCCGGGAAGGCGATCCCGATCCTCGGCCAGCTCGGCCTGGCGGCAGCGGGCGTCAAGGTGGTGTTTGGCGCGGTTTCGACAGCGATCGGCGCCGTGATCGGCCCGCTTCAGGCGCTGACCGCTGAGACGGCGCTGTTCAACCGGCAAATGAATGAAGCTGGGGCCGTGATGGCAAACCAGTTCGCTATTTTTGCTGATGGAAAGATCGTTGAAGGCACCGCCCGCCAGATGAGAATGGTCCGTGGCACTATTCTCGACGAATACAAATACATCCAGAAGGAAGTAGCTAATATCAGCGGCTCTACAGCAGCTCAGATATACGATAGCTTCAACATCATAATGACCCACAGCAACAGCTTGGGGGATAAAGGCACCCCGCAGAACGCTTCCAAGCTTGCTACCCGCATCGCGGCAGGTATGAACACGTTTGGGATCCCGCAAAACCAGATGATGCAGGAGACAAACGCTCTGATGATGGGCAACATCGATCCCAACGCGATGCTGGCCCAGAAGTTGGAGATCACATCTTCTGATGTAAAGGAACAGCAGAAGCAGGGCAAATATTACGACTTTTTGATGGGGAAGCTTGAAACCCTCTACGAGGGCCAGAAGGAGCTGGGGGTGAGCCTTCAGAACGTGATGAGCAATTTCGAGTCCGTCAGCCAGACGATCACGGCGAAATCAGGCGTTGCGCTGGAGGCTTCTTCCGCCGCCATGCTTCAAACCGTGTTGACCACGTTCCAGAACCTGCAGTCCAGCTTTGAAATGCTGCTGTCATCGCTTGCTGAGGCGGTGGCCCCCCTGCTGGAGCTCCTGGGCCCGGTGCTCTCTGTGCTGACTTCGATCGGCAGTGTCCTGGCCTCTGTTGGCGGGATGGCGCTTGATGTGATCGGCGCGGTGTCCGCGGTCGTGAAGTCTTCTCTCTTGGCGCCATTGGTGGCTGTGGCTAGGAGCATTGAGCTGATCGCCAAAGGAGCGGAACTTGCCGCAAAAATATTGTCAGATGGCTTTGATTCAATAAAGGTCGCTCTTGGCTTCTTCCCCGACGAATCAGCTGATGGCGTCAACAAGTTCTTCGACAATCTGATCGGTGGCATTGAGCAGGCCGGCGAGTCCCTGGACCGCGCCCGCCTGGATCGCTTGCAGAATCAGCTCGGCAATGGGCTGGGCAGGATCCGAACACAAGGGGAGGCGGAGGGGCTCTCTGAGTTCGCCATCAAAGAGCGCCAGGACAAGTTCCGTGACGACTTCATTGAGCGGACCGGCCTCGTTACTGATGTTGAGCTCCGCAGCCTCAAGCTCTCAAAAGAGGCCCAGGCCGATCTGGACGCCTTCAACGCTGCGCTGGGCACCGGATCAACCCGTGCCCTGAACGTGTCCAAGCAATGGGCCGAGATCAAGACCAAGGGCTACCAGAACGAGATCAAGAGCTTGGAGCAGGGCCTTGGCCTGATGACCCGGCAGAAGGCCGTTGCGGAGGCCATGGCCGCCGTTGCCGATGCCCGCCGCGCTTTCACCGCCCACGGCTTCGAGCTTGGTGTCCAGGTGTCGGCATCACCAGAAGCCAAGGCCGCGGCAGTAGCCCGCCTGAACAATCTCAAGTTTGAGCAGGAGAAGGAAGCGATCCAGGAACGGAAGGGCCTGCTGCAATCCGAGCGGGAGATGCAGCAGCGGCAGATGGCGATCCAAGAGAAGCAGCTGCTGATCCAACAGGAGCAGCTCAAAATCGCGGTGGTTGAGGCAGAGAACAGTCGAAACAAAGGCAAGGAGACGACTCAGGAGCTGCTGCGCAAGCGCGGAAACACCCGCTTTGGCACCCCCGCCTATTTCGCCGTCACTGCAGAGCTGAACGCCCAGATGGCCCGCACCACCCGGGACAACGCCATCCTCAATCACGCCAAAGAGGCCCGCCGCCTGGGCTTTGAAGCGATCAGTCAACTGGGCACCATCAACAGCCTCGAGCAACAGCGCATGGACCTGCAGCTGGAGCAGCTTGGCCTTCAGGAGCAGGGCGCCCAGTACACCCTGGAGCAACAGCGCCTGATGGCCGAGATTGCCGCCGCTGGCCAGGACATCGCCAACACCATGGCCGCGGCGAACAATGAAGCCACCGCCCGCAACAACGAGCTCAACAACGAGAAAGCAACAATCCAGGATCAGTTGGCCCTTCAGGCTGAGCAGGTGAGGCTCGACAAGGCCCGCACTGACCTGGCCATCACCCGCGGCCGCGCTGCGGTTCAGGAAGCAGAGCGGCTGCAGTCAGTCCAGCAAGCGCAGGCCAGCGCCCGGAGCGGTGGCGGCGTGGTGGCCGTGGTCGAAGCACAGATTGCGGCGGCCGCGGCTGGTGTGACGGGAATGGAAACCGCCGCCGAGGCGCAGGAACGGCTCTATGCCGCGAAGGAAGCGCAGATGGAGCGCGAGCATCGGATGCAGCAAGAACAACTGCGCATCCAGCAGCTGCGCGAGCAATCTGAGCTGCGCATTCAGCAGCTCACACTTCAAAGCCAACAGGTGGAGATCACCTTGGCGCGGGCAAAGATGACCGCCACCCTGGCCACCATCGCGTTGGCCAGGCAACAGGACGCCCTCGGTGCGGCGATCCCTGGGCAGGGCTCAGTGCCAGGCCTGGGCAGCAGCGGCGGCGGCGCCGTCTTTGGAGCCACAGACGGCGGCACCGGCCGCGTCAGCAATGCCGAGGGCTACGTCCATGGTCACTTCCAGACATCTGGCACCCTCGCCGAGCTGCTGGAGGATGTCTTGCCTGTCGTCAACCAGCTGATCGAGCAAGGGGTAGACGTGACCCTGATGGACGGCACCCCGCTGAGCCGCGGAATGTCCGACCAACAGATCAAGGGCCTGCTGCGGAAAGGGGCCGGGCAGCACGGCCACAGCGGTGATGGTCGATCGCTGGATCTTTCGGTGCCGGTGGGAACCGCTGTGCCGGTGGGTCTGTCTGACGTGCGCACCGCCAACAACACCGCTGACGGGATCAACGGGCTGCTGCCAGGGAGCGGGAAGACGTGGCTCAGCCATCTGGCGCCGGGCTCAACGGGTGGAGCCGGCGCCAGCACCGCATCAGCGACCCCCGCAGCCTCGAACATCGATCCCAAAATCCTGGCGGCGGCCGCGGCGGCTTACAAGGCTGGCTTCAGGGGTGAGGCTCTGGCCGAAATCACGGCGGTGGCTTTTGCCGAGAGCAGCTACGACCCCACCGAAACCAACATGAAGGGCGGAGATCGCAGCTATGGGCTGTGGCAAATCAACATGAAGGACGGCACGGGGCCAGAGCGCCGGCAGCGGTTTGGCCTGGCCAGCAATGAAGACCTGTTTGATCCAGACGCCAATGCTCGCGCTGCTTTTGGCCTCTGGCAGGATCGAGGCTTCCAGCCCTGGCGAAACAGCCATGGCAATGCCAACTACATGGCGGCCCTGCCTGAGGCGCGGCAGGCGGCGGCCTGGGCGGAAGGTGGTGGCACGGTCGGCGCTGCTGGGGTGGGCCCAAGCCTCGATCAACAGCAAGCTGCAGCAGAAGAGCAGGGCCAGCAACTCGACACCGCCGAAGCCCGGCTGAACGAGTTGCTGGCGCAGATGACGACGTTCTTCGAGATGCTCAACAACCGCCAGAGCCTGGGGCAAGAAAACATGACGGAGGCGCAGCTGGCCGAACGCGAGCAGTTTGACTTTGAGCAGGAGACGGATCGACTCCGCGCCCTAACGCTGGAAACCCCCACCGGCCAGTTGGCGGCCAGCAGCACGCAGGCGATCACCGACAGCATTGCCGGATCCATCAAAGGCGGCCTTCAGGCCCTGATGAGTGGCGGCGACATCAAGCAGGCGCTGCTTGGTGTGCTCAGCCAGGCCGGCCAGACGCTGATGGAGGCCACCGTCGATTCCTTGCTCAACCCCATGCTGGCGCAGCTGCAGGGGCAACTGTTCAAGACGCTGAGCGGCGTGGACATAGAAGCAGTGGCACTGCAAAACGCTGCCGGTGCTCACGTAACCGCGGCTGGTGCATTGATGAATGCAGCGGCGGCCATCGGCGCCGCTGCGGCCGGCACGGGTGCCGCTGGTGGGGTGAGTGGCATCAGCCAGGCCTTCAGCACGGTCAGCAAGCTGGCATCGCTGGCCGGCGGCCTGGGTGGCGGCATCAGTGCCGGCATTCAGAGCGCTGGGGCGGCAGCTGGCGCAGCAGCGTTTAATTCCATCGTTCCGATTGGTGTTCAACCGTTCACCGCCGGCTTTGCCGGTGGCGGTGAGGCGCGCTACGGCCTTGACTACCTTGTAGGGGAAGGAGGCCCTGAAATCGTGCGCTTCAATCGCTCCGGCGGCAAGGTCACCAGCAACCGGCAATTGAGCCAGGCGCTTGGTGTTCCCTTTCAGCGCGCCCCGGGCGGCAAGGCAGAAGTGGCAGGCGAAACCCTGGGGATGGGCACCCCTGGCGTTCCGTTCGCTCGCACCGTCAGAAACTCCGCATCACCCGCAACCCCTGGCGTTCCGTTCATCAGGCCCAGCGGGGGAGAGCGCAGCGGCGTTCCGTTCATCAGGCCCGGCGGGGGAGAGCGCAGCGACGTGGCCAGCGCCCGCCGGCTGCAGATTGGCATTGAAACCCAGGTGATCAATGGCGTCGAATACGCCACGGTGGAGCAGGTGCGGCAGGCGGCCAATGAATCCGCCGAGGCCGGCCGAGAGTCCGCCTACACCGGCATCCAGAACAACCCCAGCGTTCGGCGCGCCCTGGGGATGTAATGGCCGTTCAGCTCTGCGCCTACATCGTGTTCGTGGATGCAAGCGGCACCCCACAGGTGGGTTATGCCTGGCAGAACTTCTGGGCTGGTCAGCTGCGCAGCTACGACGGTCGGGATCACGTCTTCATGGGATTCCGCATCAGCGATTCGGCTGGCGCCCGCGGCGGTGATCGATCACAAGGCGAGCTCAGAGTCAACCGGAATCAGCTCGCGCTCAACGTGTTGGCAGAGGCCCGGGCCAATGCCTGGAAGATCCGCGCCGATATTGTGGTGGTCGATGTTGTCGCCGGCAGCGACGTGCGGCTCCTGTCCAGGCACAACTGGCGGCTGGGGCCGATCGAGCGGCAGGCCTCCATCCGGGTGCAGCTGACCAGCCCCTTGGACGCCGTGCGTGGCGACGCCCCCCGCCGCCGGCTCAGCACTGAACTGGTTGGCCAGGTGCCAGATACCGGCTCCCTGTTTATCGCATGACGATCACAGCGCCCTGGCTTCACTACCTTGGCCTCCCTTGGCAATGGAACGCCGACCCTGATCGAGATGGCGGCACAGACTGCTTCCGCCTGGTGCTCGCCGTCCTAGCCCTCCATGACGCCCCTCGACCTGAACGGATTCACCGGCAGTGGTACGTGGCCGCCGGCCGCGGCTATTGGGATGAAGTGCTCGATGAACTGGAGCTCGGCACCTATCGGGTGAAGGGTGGCTGCAACCTGGACATAGCGCAGCTGGACGGCGGCGCCCCGATCGCCCTGGGCATTTGCGTGGCCGGTGGTTTGCTCACTTGCTCCCGGGAAGAAGGGGTGCATTGGCGGCCCATTGATCCAGCGAACGTGCTCCGCTGGTGTCGCTTCTATCCAACGCCATCACTGCAGGGCCAGCCATGAAACATCCCCTCCCGCTCCCTGGTGACGAATACCTGGCCGAGCTGCTGGGATGGACGCCAGAGCAACTGCTGCAATACCAAACCGAACGCTGGCAGGCGGCGGCACAAGCTCCCGCGCCCCTGGTGGTCTGCGAGCCGATCTCAGGAACACTGGCGGTCATCTCGTTGGTGACCACAATTCTGTCGGTCGGCTACACCCTGCTCAGCCTGCTGCTGGCTCCAAAGCAGCGGCGGCCTGGAGAGATCAGGAGCACCCAGCGGCAGGGCGACACGATCAGCGACAGCGGCCGGTACTCTCCACGCCCTGGCTTTGATTCAACCCAGGAGGTCGCCAGGCTCGGCACTGTGATTCCCGTCACGTTCGCCCGCCGCGAGTTCCTTCCCGCGCTGAATGGACGCCCTGAAGGCTTCTACGGGGGCATTCGGATCAATGCGGGCCTGGTCTGGTCCCAGATGTTCAGCCTCGGCGGCTCTCAGTTGTTCCGTGGCGTCTACGTGCTGGGGGAGGCGCCGATCGCCAGCGTTGACCCGCAAGGATTTGCGCTCGGCAACAACCCGCTGCGCTCCTACGACCTGGGCACGGACGGGGCCAACGAGGCCGCGGCGCGCCTGACGATCTACAGCCGGCCGGGTGGAGGCCGCATCCTTGGCACCGATCGAGTGGCGGGCCGGCTGGCCTCTGCTGATCTAGGCAATGTAGAGAATGCCGGCGGTGCGGACGTGTTTCAGCTGGGCAGCCTCGGCAATGCCATATTGCCGGATGCCTGCGCAACAGGCCGGCCCAGCACGTCCACCTCCTTCGGCCTTTACGCCACCGTGGCCAACGGCCTTGGCTATCGGGTGAACCCCCAGCTCCGGCCCACGCGAGTGATGACGGCCAAGCCCTCTGGGAATGACGGAGATCAACGGCTTGATCCAACTGACGACGTGGTGGCCCTGGGCGCGCTCTGGAAAGCTCGGAGCATGTGGAGCGGCCGCAGCGGCATCACCACCACCAGTAGAGGCTGGGTGAGCAATTCCGCCACCCTGGAGATCGGCGACAGCTTCCTTTATCTCCTGTCGAACACCACCGACGCAAAAACCCAGTTCCAATTCGACGGCTCCCAGACAGACAGCGACCAGAAGCATCGCGAGACATTTTCGGACGTGGCTGTGGCAATCAGCAGCCGCCAGCGTTCAGCAGATGACGCCCTGCTTATTGGCGACATCTACAAGGCCGGCAGCTGCCTGGCGGTGCTGGAAACTCGCACTCCTGCCACCGATGTTTTTGTGAGCGACGCCGACAACGAGCCGGTAGGAGGTGGCCAGCAGATGGTTTGCCTGTTCCGGGTCATTCGCGGCGGAATCGTCAACGAGACAACGGACAACGAAATCAATCCATCAACCAGTGGAGGCAGAACAGAGCCGCGGGTGGCGGATGAAAGTGATAATTGGGATTGGGCCAGCATTGATCCAGGGCCCCGCTACCCGACCGGCACCAGCCGGGGCCATTTGCATCGCTGCGCCATAGCTGACTTCACCCTGGCTCGCCCTGCCCAGGTGATTGAGATTGGCTTCCGCAGCACCGTAGGGATTCGCGGCCAGGGCTTCGCCAACGTTCGCCAGATCCCCAGCCTGCGCGAGATCAACAAAAAGGCGGGCGGTGAGCGAGAGGGGGAAATCCTGGAATCAGGCGACAAGCTTGAAATCTCATCGTTCCAGACCGGCACCCGTTCGTTCAGTGAGGAACGATATTCGTTCTTTCGTGTTTCGTATCGGGCAGAGGCCGGGGCGACCTTCACTGAATTGCCCACGATCTACGGGGTGCGCGGCCTCACCCAGCAGCCTCAGTACAACTATTTGCGGCTGCAGATGCCCAGCGCGGCCCGTTGGCAATACCGCATTGAACCGCTCAGTGGCTGGGAGATCCGATCAGGGGCACAGGCTGGGAGCATGGCGGTTCTGGACGCCCGGCGCAACGTAATCGAATCTGTGCAGAGCTTTACTGATGGCGCGGTTGTTGCCACCTACACCGGGGAGGCACCGTTTACCCGTTCTGTCGAGCGCTTTTCCCTCGACTCCATTGAGCCCAACGAACGGAGCTCGCTGGTCGGCTTAACAACGCAGACCAACAACGATCGCGGGAGGCCTGGGACATATACCAATGCCGTCATCGTGCAGGACGGGCAGGCAACCAACTCGCGAGCCACGGTGGTGGTGCCCACTGATGGCAACTTTGATGATTTGGCAATCACGATCACGGAGGCAGGCAACGACTACAACGGCGATGACGCCCTGACCTTGATCAACGGGGACAGCGGGAGCAGCCGTGTGCTCAGCACCCGCTCATTTCAGCTGGCGCCAACCAGCATCGCCTTCTTTGGTCGGCTGAGTGTCCCAGAA
>Ga0222674_1000712_pt1 | contig 10250 bp, 9 predicted proteins | sample AntAcemetagen866_FD_179804 | JGI IMG/M metagenome (GOLD analysis project Ga0222674, IMG submission 179804) | Saline water microbial communities from Ace Lake, Antarctica - #866 | ecosystem: Environmental > Aquatic > Non-marine Saline and Alkaline > Saline | place: Antarctica: Ace Lake | collected...
ATCGTTTGTGACAGGTAACGGGGTAGACGCTCCATCCGTGGGGCTCCTTTTTACTTCTTGGTCGAAATAAAAAATTCTACCCCTTACCGCTTGTCTTTTTAAGTACTTACTTAAACGAACGGCATTGAGAAGAAGGCCGATTTAAAAGCCTCTGAGGAGCTGAATATGAGACCTCTTAGCCCTGCTGGCTAAATAATAACCCTTACCCCGCCCAAGCTAGACATCTGATGAGGAAAGTGGTCTCCAGGAGTTCCGACAAACATATAGTTAGGTGGGATACCAAATTCTTCAGCTAAATCTTGAATTAACTTTGGACCGAACTGTCCCTGACGAATAACTAGCTCCACAGACACATCCGGGTATATCTCATCCAATAACTTTAAATCAGTCACAAGTCTTGGTGGCGGTTGATCCATCCCATTAAGCACATGAATAACCGTAACCCGTCGAGTCACCTCATTGTTCTTCACATATAGTAAGGCTCTATTAAGACTAGCTACATCATCTCCTTTGGTAAAAAAGATGATCCCTTCCGCATACATCTTGTCCATACGCCATTTTATCTTTTGCCTCATTTTCTGGTGAGACGTCTCAAAACCTTTCATAGTTTCGTCTGCTACAAGTAGAAAGAAGCCTAAAATATTATGCCGGTAAAGGGTCAACAGTACGATTCCAACAGTAGGGAAAAAATACACTGAAAAATAATAGATATACTTGCTGTCTAATCTCATGTTTCCATAAATACCCGCGATAGTCATAATCAGTGCAATGAAAAGCGAAGGCCACCCCGCTCGATATTTTCTAGGTAATTTAGCGCGGCGAATTTTAAGTAAGATGTTACCGATTGCGAACAACAACATAACACCTAAAAAGGAAAGCGTGTAAACCCCACCCAAGGTATCTAAATCACCAGCAGTCATAATTAAAATAGAAATACAGCAAACAAAAAACATAATAATAATTCTATGATTCGTACCACGTCGATTGATTCGTAATAAAAACTGCGGTAAACATCGATCCAATGTCATCCTTTGAACCAAACCAGTAACACCGATAAATGCAGCTAAAACAGCACCAGACAAGACCACTCCGGCATCAACCGCGATAACCCACGACAGCCAATCACCCCCAGCTACATTAGCCACATTCACCAGCATAGATTTTTTAGCCGAGATCATATCTTGCAAGGGTAGAACGCTAAGCGCAATAAATGCGATCGTAGGATTCAAAACCGTCACAGCTATCCACATATTTCTTAGGGTAATAGGAAAAACACCGGGTTCTTGCTCTTCAATAAAGTTTGCCGAACTCTCAAAACCACTCACCCCCAACAGAGCAATACAAAAACCAAAGAAGATCGCCAAAAAAATTGACGACCCCTCCACAGGTAGCGGGTGGGCCCAGTTATTTGCGAATATATCAGGATTTTGAACAGCATATATCGCACCAAAAATGATTAAAATAGCCAGAGAAACCAAATGAAAGATAAAGATTCCCAACGCGGCGTTAGCAGATTCACCAATACCAATAATAGTTAAGCCGGCAAAAACCCCCAAAAGACCAATAGTAAGAGGAATAGCAAGTTCCGGGGATATTCCCAATACGGCACGAAGATACTCAATACTAGTCTTCGCACTAATCACCGCAGTCGCAATATAAGATAAAATAGTCATACATGCCGCAACCGATGCTCGCGCTTTGGTCGTGGTATTAAGCAGGCAGTTATATGCACCACCGTTTAGCGGCAACGCGTCACCGACCTCTGCATAAATCTGTCTATATAAATACAGTAACGCCGCCACCGACAGCAATGCAAACGGAGCATACACCCCCGCATAGGCAGCAGACATAGCTGCTACATACAAACAACTAGAGGTAATATCGTTGCCGCAAATAGCAGTTGCTTTCCAAGGACCAAGTAAAGCCTTGGGCTTCTCCACAATCTGTGTGGAAGGTTTTCGTTTAGAACCAAAAGAACGGAGGTTTTCATTAACAGAAAAAGTAATCCCACGCTCTTGAGGAGTTTTACCTGACAGCGTAAACTTTGGACTTTGATCGTCTTCGCTCATAAATGCACCCTGGCTGTTCTTAGATAGTTAAAGTATAGTAGCGACCATCTTGAAAATCTACCAATAACCCAAGACGCGGGAGTTACTAGGACAACTATGAATCTCAACGATCAGATATTTAAACCTACTTCGTTTGCTGGACACCTGGTACCGGGAATCTGGCGATTTATGCTGCCCCAAGATATCTTTGATTTCGAGGCTCCTGCTGAGCGCCGCGCTACCTGTATGGATTGTCCAAATATCCAAAGTGACGACTTCCGACCAGACTACCGCTGCTGCACCTATCATCCAGCAGTACCAAACTACGCGCTAGGATTTGCTCTTGAAACCTCCTTAGGGAAAAAACCTGTCGAAGCCCTGATTAAAAATGGTTACACACTACCTGAGGGCAGCCTCCATACCCCCAAAGAGTGGATCGACTACCTCGCTGACAACAAATACGAAAAGTTCGGCAAAAGTGAAAAAGTCCTCTGCCATTTACTCGATGAGAAAACTGGGTATTGCACGATCTACGCTTTTCGTAATTCAGTCTGCTCTACATTTTTCTGCCAACATGATCACGGTAAACGTGGTGAGTATTTTTGGGAGCAAACCCAAGCACTCGTCGGACAGATAGAAGCCGTTCTATGCCAATGGTCTCTAGAACAGATTGGGTTTAGCGTTTCTAACTACATGAATACCTTAGACGGGATGTCGGATCGTTTAGATAAAGTCGCTGACCCCAAAGGTGGCTGGACTGCGGCGGCTCGTAAAGAACTTTTCGGCTCCTACTACGGCAAAGAAATCGAACTTTATAAAGCCTGCGCAAAAGCAATTTATCATAACCGCGAAGATCTCTGGCAAATCGCAAACGAACACCCTATTCTTGAAGCATCTAAGTTTGAATCAACTCAAATTCAGATGGTCCCTAAAGAGTTTTCTAGCGAAATAGATGAAACAGATTTTAGCGACGGCGAAACACTCGCACCTAAAGAAATTTGGAAAAAACTAAAGAGAACTCACAAACGACTTTGGAACGAACCGGAACAAAAACTCACTCTTAGTAAAAAAGCTTTCATTCACAAAAATGAAAAAGACGATCAAGAATCCAAACACAACAAAGACAAACCTTATGTTCTCGAATTTTTGACCAAGAAAAATAGTGATAGTTACGAATGGCGAAACTTCCTGAGCAAGAAGGAATACCAACTTCTTGACGAATTCACTAAACCAAGAAAAATCTCAACCAAGCTTGATAAGAAACATAAGAGTAAGGAAATCCCCGAACCCAACAAAAGAATCACTGAGTGGTTTGGGAAGAAGGTTCTAGTTAAGGCATAGACTTATATCTAAAGAGCCACTCCAAGCCAGTGGACTAAACGAAGAACCAACTCAATCAACCGAAAGTGAGATCCTTGTCTTACCAAAAAATTCATGCCCATCACCAAAATCAAAATAAGCTACCGATCCAGTAAAAATCGCATTGGTGTCATCCATTTTTGAATAACTAGTCCCTAAGTAGAGAGGTCTATTGCCGTCATAGGTACGGCTGATTTCTTCACCACTTTCACCCGTGATCTTTTTTTTCAACGACGGATAAAATCTGTTTAAATAAAACCGTTGCCACTCTCCACTTGCAGACAGTTCCACCCGGCTTTTATAAGTTTTATCTGACTTCCATTTATAGGAACCTTTCAGAGCTTTTATTTCTAGGTTAGTAGCGGCATACTCACACTTGGTTTTCCTTTTCTTTGTGAGCGTCAGAATACTGGAAATAAAATATTTACCCTTAGGTAAAACCACAGTATCACGATCTTTAGCGCCGACATCATCGTAATCATCAACTAAACCCTCATAAGGTTTTGTAATAGTAAACTCACCCATTAGTTCAACACCCGGCTCGCAGGTATCGGCAAATAAACAATTCGGGGACAGTGCAAAAAGAACTCCAAACATTAGGTACCATTTAGACATCGATTTCTCCTTAATGATTACCTCCTCAGTATGATAGTCGTAATTAAAAGTCAAATAATAGCAGGGCTATCAACCTATACACTGAAGGGAATCTACTCACTATCTACTCAATAAAGTCTTTAATTATAACTTCTGAGTCAAAATCATCCTAGTTTGCCTCCTGTCTTTACCAAATTGTAGCTTTTAGAGATTCGATGATTATCGAAAAGCAGGGTTAATTCAAACCGTTAGAACTGACGTTAAACCAAGGATAAAGCCCTATAGTAAACGCATTGCACTAGGGCAAAAAAAAATATATGTCAGCGTTAGTTTCGGCTTAGTTAAAGTGAATAAGTAACTTATAGAGAAGGGCTCGATACAATGACACTAAGAAAAAAAGCTATCTTAATATTCTCCATACTTAACCTAACTGGCTGCGGTGAAACCCCTACTTCACAACTCTCTGAACAATTCCCCATTATTCGATCTGGCCCGCATAATATGGAATTTGCTTTTATTCCAAAAGGAACTTTCAGGATGGGGTCACCTGGTGATGAAGAAGGTAGATATGAAAATGAACGCCAATACTGGGTAAAGCTTACAGAAGATTACTGGATGCAGACCACTGAAGTAACAAGAGGGCAGTGGTACAAAGTTATGTTCAGTTCTCCTGATTGCTGGTGGAGTATGAAAGTAATAGAAAGTGATATCCATCCAGTTACGTGTGTAGATAGGTATGAGGCAGAGGAGTTTATTGATAAACTGAACGAGCAACAGAAGAATAGTGGGTATAAATATAGTTTACCCACAGAAGCCCAGTGGGAATATGCAGCTCGTGCCTACACGGAAACGCCTTACTCAATAAAGGGGCCAGTAGATTCTTTTGCATGGCATAATAGTAACTCCGGTAAGCATACTCACCCTGTAGGGAAGCTGAAGGCCAACTTCTTCGGTCTGTATGATGTGCATGGTAATGTCGAGGAATGGGTTGCAGATTATTTGCATGACTACCCCAAAGCAGATTCTTTTTCAGAGGCGATTAAAAATCCTGACGGACCAAACAATGCTACTTACTACGTACGTCGTGGCGGGAGTTGGGCCGGCGATGACATTCGGTCGGCATGTCGTAACGGCTCTAAGTATAATGTTCGTGATGTCAACCTAGGCTTCCGTATTGTGAGGGCTAAGATATGAATCTCAACCTTAAACAAAATATTTTATCAGCCGCGTTATTAAGTTTGACTAGCTGCGGAGAAACCCCTACATCACAACTCTCTGAACAATTCCCCATTATTCGATCTGGCCCGCATAATATGGAGTTTGCTTTTATTCCAAAAGGAACTTTCAGGATGGGGTCACCTGGTGATGAAGAAGGCCGTGATAATGATGATGAGAACCTTCATTGGGTAAAGCTTACAGAAGATTACTGGATGCAGACTACTGAAGTCACGAGAGGTCAGTGGTACAAAGTGATGGGAAGTTATCCCGATAATAATGGGGAATGCTGGGAGCGAGGATCGGTAGTAAAGGAAAATGAACACCCAGTAGTATGTGTAAGTTGGAGTGAGATTCAAGAATATGTCGATAAATTGAATAATCAAGAAAAAAATAGTGGTTACAAATATAGTCTACCCACAGAAGCTCGGTGGGAGTATGCAACTCGCTCGTACACGGAAACCCCGTATTCAATAAAAGCTCCTATCGAATCATTTGCTTGGTACTCCGTTGGGCGGACCCACCCAGTAGGTAAGCTTAAAGCTAATTTATTTGGTTTGTATGATGTGCACGGCAATGTTTGGGAGTGGGTTTCTGACTGGTATGATAAATCATTTCCAAGAATAGAATTTTTTTCAGATGCAATTCAAAACCCTAAGGGTCCTGATAGTGGTACTTTTCGTGTTCTACGTGGCGGGTGCTGGTATCTCAATGCTCGTGATAGCCGTTCTGCTAGTCGGGGTGGAAGTTTCGAGTCGGCTCTTGGCAGTAACGCTGGATTTCGTCTTATGAGGGTTAATCTATGATCCATAACCTTAAATATTATTTATTATTTTTAGTGCTAGTTAATTTGATCAGCTGCGGTGAACCCCCTACTTCACAACTCACTGAACAGTTTCCTATTACTCGACCTGGTCTTCACGATATGGAGTTTGCTTTGATTCCAAGTGGAACTTTTAGAATGGGATCTCTCAAAGATGAAAAAGGTAGAAGCGATGAAGAGGATCCTCATTGGGTAAAAATCACAGAGGATTACTGGATGCAGACCACTGAAGTAACAAGAGGTCAATGGCATAAAGTAATGGGGAGTTATCCTGATAATCGTGACAACTGCGTTGGGCAGCATAGTGGTACCGATGAGGATAACCATCCGGTAGTTTGTGTAAATTGGGATGATACGAAGGATTATATAATGAAGTTAAATGTTTTAGAGAAAAGTCGTGGCTACGAGTATGCTCTTCCAACTGAAGCCCAGTGGGAATATGCAGCCCGTGGGTACACTGAATCCCCTTATTCAGAAGGTGACTCTCTGATATCTGTATGGAATAGGAAGAACTCTAACGAACTGATACACCCAGCTAAAAGCTTAAAACCTAATTTTTTTGGCTTGTATGGCGTGCATGGTAATGTCTGGGAATGGGTTTCTGACTGGTACGAGCAACATTATCCTAAGGCAGATTCTTTTTTTGAAGCGATTATTAACCCTCAAGGTCCTGCATATGGTGACACCCGTATCATTCGTGGTGGTGGCTGGTATAGCTCCGACTACCAATGTCGTTCAGCTAGTCGCAGTGGAATTACCGGAATGAGTGGGGGTATTGGCTTCCGTCTTATGAGGGTCGAGAGATGAATTTTAATCTAAAACAATCAATATTTTTATGTTTCGTTTTGAGTTTAATAAGGTGTGGTGAACCCCCTACTTCACAACTCACTGAACAATTCCCCATTGTTCGTTCCGGCCCACACGATATGGCGTTTGCTTTTATTCCAAGTGGCACCTTTAGAATGGGGTCTTCTGAAAGTGAAGAAGGTAGGAGTGATATTGAAACACGTCATTGGGTAAAGCTTACTGAAGACTACTGGGTGCAAACGACAGAAGTTACAATTGGACAGTGGAAAAAGATAATGGGGAAGTACCCCCCTGACAGTGAACTCTGTGGTTATGGGGTCTCTTCCGGTGAGGCAAGAGATATTCTAGCTGGATCATTAGGAAGACCGATTAAGTGTGTTTCCTGGAGGGCGGCTGACGATTTTATTGCTAAATTAAATGAAGTAACTAGGGGTGATGGCTACAACTACCGGCTACCAAGCGAAGCAGAGTGGGAGTATGCGGCTCGTGGCTTTACTGAAACTTCTTACTCTTTAGAAGGAGCATTAGATTCATTCGCCTGGTATTCGGGAAATGTTAAAGACCTTACTTTTATGGCAGGTCAGAAAAAAGCAAATAAATTTGGTTTGTACGATGTGCATGGGAGTGTATGGGAGTGGGTTTCTGATTGGTATGCTCGCTATGATGAAGCTGAGTCTCTAGAAAAATCTATTAAAAACCCTAAAGGGCCTAGTCAAGGTCAACACCGGCTAACAAGAGGTGGATCGTACCTGACGGATGGTGAACATTGTCGTTCAGCAACAAGATCCGCTGCAGATCCTTCGGAGGTTTTTAGAGATGCTGGCCTGCGTATTGTACGAGTTGAGGAGTAGAATTATGTGTATGATAAGTAGAATTATCGTAATGGCAGTTGGTTTGGTGAATTTGGTTGGGTGCGGAAAAACCCCCACTTCACAACTCACTGAGCAGTTCCCAGTTATTCGGTCTGGTCCTTATAATATGGAGTTTGGCTTTATTCCTAAAGGGCTATTCTTGGCGGGGGATGACGAACCGAATACTAGGCGTTGGGTGAGGTTATCAAAAGACTACTGGGTACAAACCAAAGAAGTTACTAGGGGGCAGTGGCACGCCGTGATGGGTACCTATCCTGATCAAGATGTTCTTGGTTTAGCTTATGGAGTTGGGAAATGTGCTGATAGAGATAAAGTTATTGCCCGAGATGATCATCCCGTTGTTTGTGTTACTTGGCTTCGAGTTCAGGAATACATCGAAAGATTAAATGGACAATTCGAAGGCGGAGGGTATGAATATCGACTACCCACAGATGCCGAGTGGGAATATGCTGCAAAGTCTCACTCGGTTAAAAGTCTTTTAATAGATAGTTCTGTAAATTTATTTGCTTGGCATAGAGATAATTCTGGCGATCAAACTCACCGTGGGGGGGAGTTAAAGGCAAATTTTTTTGGGTTATACGATATATACGGCAATGTTCATGAATGGGTGCTTGACGACGGTCTAGTCGCTTACGAAAAAGCAGATGATCCACTTCACCCTGTAGTTGATCCCTTAATGACTAAGGCACGTCCAGATAACAAGCTCCTCAGAGGGGGAGGGTTCAACACATCTCCATCTATTTTAAAAGCATCATATCGAGCGATTTGCGTTAACAACCACCCAATTCGTAGCGTGGGATTTCGTATGATTAGGGTTGAAACTGAAACGTCGAATCGGTGAGAGGGTTAAAAAGTATGTGTTATACGCTTAGACAATTTTTCTTTTCTTCCATGTTGTTGGGTTTGATTGGTTGCGGTGAACCTACCACTTCGCAACTCACTGAACGATTCCCTATTTTACGGTCAGGTCCACTTGATATGGAGTTTGCTTTGATTCCCAGTGGCACCTTTAGGATGGGGTCTCCTGAAGGAGAAAAAGACAGACTTGATAATGAACGTCAGCACTGGGTAAAGCTTACAGAAGATTACTGGATGCAGACGACTGAAATAACCAGAGGTCAGTGGTTTCAGGTGATGGGAAGTTATCCTGATAACAACGGTGAATGTGATGAAAGAAATAGAGTTATAAGAGAAAACAATTACCCTGTGGTTTGTGTGAATTGGGACGAGGTTAAAGAGTTCGTCGATAAGCTTAATGATCAAGAGAAAAATAGTGGTTACCAATATAGTCTACCCACAGAATCTCAATGGGAATATGCGACTCGTGCCTACACTGAAACTCGTTATTCGATAGAAGGTCCCTTGGGGTCTTTTGCTTGGTATGCCTCTACCTCAGGTGGTCAAGCTCATCCTGTCGGGAAACTAAAGGCAAACCTTTTCGGATTGTATGATGTGCATGGCAATGTTTGGGAATGGGTTTCTGACTGGTATGAGAAAGATTATCCAAAAGCAGATTCTTTTTCAGATGCGATTATAAATCCTGACGGGCCTGACGATGGCTCCGAACACGTTTTTCGTGGCGGCGGTTGGTTCTATATGTCCGACTTCTCTCGTTCAGCCTATCGCGTTGGGGGAAGCCCTGTGTCTAGGCCCAATATCCTCGGCTTCCGCCTAATGAGGAGTAAGATATGAGTCTCAATCCTAAACAAATTATTTTATCAGTCGCACTACTAAGTTTAGTATCTTGCGGAGAAACCCCTACCTCGCAACTCACTGAGCAGTTCCCTATCATTCGTTCAGGTCCACATGATATGGAGTTTGCTTTTATTCCTAGTGGCACGTTTAGGATGGGGTCTTCTGACGGAGAAGAAGGTAGAGGTGATAATGAATATCGACACTGGGTAAAGCTTACGGAAGATTTTGAGATGCAGACGACAGAAGTAACAAGGCGGCAATGGCGTGAGATAATGTTCAGTGATCCTGGAGGTGATAAATACTGTGAATCCAGACCTAGCTTTGTAAAGGACGATGATCACCCCGTGACTTGTGTAAGCTGGGTGGAGGTTGATAGGTTTATTAATAAACTGAATAAATCGAGAGTGAAATCCGGATATCGATATAGCCTTCCAACTGAAGCCCAGTGGGAATACGCAACCCGTGCCTATACGGAACAAAGCTATTCAATATCCGGTCGGCTAAACTCTTTTGCTTGGTATAAATCAGTATCGAATGGACCTCAGCCAGTAGGTAAACTCAAAGCTAATTTTTTTGGCTTATATGACGTCCATGGCAACGTTTGGGAATGGACTTCAGATATATATAAAGAAAATTACCCAGAGACGAAATCTTTTTTTAATCCAATCGAAAACCCTAAAGGACCTAAGTCTGAAAATAAAACGTATGATCGAGGGGGCGATGTTAAGGAGAAGATTCATGTTTTCCGAGGCGGTGGTTGGGCATTCCAGCCTGAATACTGTCGGTCCGCGACTCGAAACCGAGGTATGGCTCACGATCGCTATCAATATGTTGGCT
>Ga0222674_1000714_pt1 | contig 10238 bp, 4 predicted proteins | sample AntAcemetagen866_FD_179804 | JGI IMG/M metagenome (GOLD analysis project Ga0222674, IMG submission 179804) | Saline water microbial communities from Ace Lake, Antarctica - #866 | ecosystem: Environmental > Aquatic > Non-marine Saline and Alkaline > Saline | place: Antarctica: Ace Lake | collected...
ATCGCCGCCTTGGCGTCGTCATAGGCCGCCAAGGCGGCTAGATAGCCCACGATTCAACAGCAGGTGGTAGATCCGCGCGGCAGTCCGAATTAGGTTTGAGAACCCACAGATTCTGCGGAAGAGCCAATTTTTCTCAGTAATGCTGATGCCCAAGTTAATCCAGAACCTACTACCGATACCACTACTAAATCCCCGCTGGTGAATCGGTCCCAGTTCATTGACAACACTGATGGAGCTCCTGCTCCGCCTTGGTTGCCGTATAAATCGACATTAAACAGGTGCTGATCATCACTGAGCCCAAGTTTTTTAGCTGCAGCCGCGAGCATTCTGAGGTTGGCTTGATGCCCGATAAAGTAATTGATATCTGTTATTCCTAGATTATTGCGCTCTAGAATCTCATGAGTAATAGAGATAGTTCTGGTAATTGCGAACTTTTGGACGGCTTTACCGTTTTGGAAAAAGTATCCGTCAACGGGAATTTGAACCAGTTCATATTTTTCTGGGCATGAAGTGACTATGGTGTCGACGAGTTCGAACCCTGAAGAGGCGCCGAGTTCTATAGTTGCTGCGCCACAGCCATCCCCGAATAAAACACAACTTGCTTTATCTGTGTAATCAAGTCTTAAGGAGTAACGTTCAGGCGTGAATATCGCCATCTTCTTCGCGGACCCTGCGAGTAACATGCTTCGAGCTATATGGAGGTTAACCACAAATGAACTGCATGCCGAGTTTATGTCAAAGGAAAAACAATCAGCGCCGATCTCTGCTGCAACGGTACAAGCATTAGCCGGAATATCGAAATCGGGTACTGACGTCCCGCATGAAAGTGCGTCTAAATCACGTAATCCGTTGGGAGTTCTTTTCTCCAAAGTTTCCCATGCCTTCTTGCTCATTTGAGCAATACTCATGACCTTACCTTCGGACCTGAGCTGTTTGAGGGTAACTTCATGTCTTCTTAACGATAATAAATCTCGTGGTGGTAAGACGCTGCAACGTGATTTTATTCCGGTTCGTTCTGTAACCCATTGTGCATCTGAGCCAATATCTAATTGATTGAAAAAAGAATTGTCGATCAGATTCTTTGGATGAAAGTGACCTAAACCAGTAACAACTACTTTGTCATTTTTGCTCATGCTTTATCCAATTCATATTCCCGAGGAAATCGATATTAGAATACTACGAACAGCATAGCCACTATTAAATCGACGGAACAGATGACTTAAGAGACTTTTTTCCTAATGATAGTAACGTCTTGGCTTCTGTTTCGATTGTTTTGGTTGGGGGCAGGTTTTCTCGGCGTTACGGAAAGAGACTTGGAAATATCATACGCTTCAGAACTGATATCCTTGGTGAGCTGCCATATTGCATCAATGTCCGTAGCGTCATCAGGCTGAAAGCCTTCGTGCGCGGCACGGTTTCTGATGTCTTGAAACATATGTAACTTTTTACAGAATTGAAACAGATCATTATCTGATTCGTACGGCAATGGAAATAAATTCTCTAAACCATGTTGATCATGTTTTCTACCAAAGCTGAGGAAAAATAGTCCAAAAGCCTTCAGTCCATCTAGGGTGAATCGTTTTCCGGGCTTAAACTGACAAAGTGCTCTTAGCATTTTTCTTAGTTTAAATTTACTAAAGAACGGAATGCTACTAATCACTGGTAACTTTCCTATATAGTCTTCAAATTGGCTCATCCGCTCAGGAATCGGTCTGGCGTAACCTATGACATCTAGTTTTCTTTGAAGTTGGCCGCTGTGAATAAGCTCTTTACATGGTTGCTCAAATAACTCACGGAAATACAGCTCCATTGCTTTATACTGCATGTCGACGACCGGGCTAAGGTCAATTGAATTTGCGGACGCTGATTTATCTACTTGCAGATGGAAGAAGGCTGCAGTTCTTAGCGCACGTTTTACTTCGCTAGACATGGATGAAAAAACGGAAATTTTTCCAGCAAGAAATTCGTCTAATGAGGGTTCGCTATTTAAATTTTTGGGTGCCTCATTGGTACTTATCGAAGATTCGGACGACGCCGGGGTAGAACTAAGCAGCTGAGATAGGTTGTCTTTTAATTCCCATATTCCGTCTTCTGTATTTGGTTGAGGGATGAGGTCTTTGATAGCGCTACGAAGTTCTTCTTGAAGCTTCGATAAATCCATTGATTTAAGGTGAGCGCAAATATCATTTTGTAAGTCTAGACCGACATTAGGACGGGTAATTGCAGAGATTAACTCCATTGCACATTGTGGTGTTCCAATGTTTTTTAGTGATCGGAAAATAATTCTAAGATCAGCTTCTTCTTCTGTTCTGACGTAATCTAGAAGTTTAAGCCTAGCTTGGTCTTGATCTTTAAAGCGACCAAGAGTTTCTAGGAAGCATAATTGGTATAGATGAGGCTCTTTTCGTGCTGTCTTGGTTAGTTCATTTAAGCGGCTCAAGTCTGGGTTTTCCCATAGCTCTGATAAGGTCGACCAGTAGTCATTCTTAACGCTAGATTTTGAAGTCTCTTTGATTTCTCTATAGGCTAAATTAAAAAACATCTCACGACTTGAGTGGGAGGTACTTTTTTCTGATGATATTTTTTTAGAATTTTTTGCAGCGTAAAATCTTTTCGGAAGGTTTTTTAAGGTATTCGAATCTAAAGCCTCGAGCCGCTTTCCCAAAGAATCGTTTTTTGAGTTGAAGGCTAGTAGGCCGGATATAGCAGAGACTGTGTTGCAAAATACTAAATCATCTTCAATTAAACTGACGGCCTTAGAAAGGTGCTCCTTGGTTGATCCAGAGAAAGTCTCCCAGATGTTTTTTGTGTCATTTTTCTTGTCAGAGAAAAAAGAATTAAAAGCAAGAGTGAGATCATCTGATTTTAATTGATGGCGATTCCAGGTATTAGGCCATATATCGTTAAATCCCATCTTATTCGTAGGTTTGTTAATTTCTTTTCTATCGAATCGGAATGTATCTTTTTGAACAACGTCTAAAAGCTCTGACCATAAAAAAGGCTCACGAGATTTCTGCGCGAATTGATTTAGTTCTTTTGGTTTGTAGCGTTTTATATATGAGATCGATGAGAGGATAAGTCTTTTGTTGATATCGCCTTCGTACGATATGTTACTTAACGATGCAGATGCTAAATCTAGTAGATCTTGGCACTCATAGTCCCACTGTAGCGCTCTTAGTAGCAAGATCCCGTGAAAGGCCGGAGAGAGTTCTAGGAAGTCTGTGTTTGATGAGATCGATTCAATGATATCTAATCCGCCACAGTAAAATGCCTCATCTAGAAACCGGTACTTTATCCGTTGTGATAGATGCTCTGACTTGGAAAGCTCGATAATACTCTGCCAATTGATGTGCTCAGTTTTTTCAACCCACATCTGGAAAGCTGCTACACCAATGTTTTGATGACTGCTGGGTATTTTTGCTATGAAGAAACTTTCGAGTTTGTCGTTATCTGTATCTGAAGCTAACTCAATAATCTGAACCTTTTCCTCATTACCTAGATCCAGGCAAAGTAGGTCGTCGGCCTGACTTAAGGGGATCGAATCGGCATTGCGGGCCATGTCTTTGAGTAGCTCGATCCTTTTCTTTGATGAAGACGACGATAGATAGTTGATTGTTGAAATGGTAAACCTCGTCATTTTTGAAAGTGGGATTGGTCTTTAAATGATATAATAATCATATCATACAGAGAACGGTCCGCGACCGAGTTAGCTAGTGATTATTTTTCTAGTAGGGTTTTTGGTAAAATCTTAATATTGGTTGGAATATCTAATGAAATCTAGTTTTTATGTTTTTATATTGGCGATTAGCTCGCTTTCTGCATTAGGAGCTACTACTCGGACTTTACCATTTCCAAAAAATGGTAGTGCTATGGATACCATTGACAAAAATGTACGGGGTATTTTGAGGCTCGGTAACCAATTAATACTTACGATTCATAACCATTCATATTTTGTCGTGAGTCCGTTTAACGGAATTAAAAAGTTCCAGGATCAGACTTTTGGGAAATATTCAGAAAGTAAAAGACATAATTTTCCAATTGGCTCCAATAAGGGGAGTTGGCAGGCCGCTATTAGCTCAAAAAATAAATTAGCTTTATTTGATGGAGAAAATCTGAGGATTGCGGTATTTGGTAGCGATAAATTTGAATATATCGGCGCTAAGTCTATTGCGTGGGATTTAATTCGTCCGGCTGCCGACCGAGGTGGAGAGCCGACTAAGGTAGAGACTGCTGCTTTGAGGGCTAAGTTTAAGAAGAACTTCCGCTCATCAGCGTCACTTAAGATATCTGGTGTTGCTCCGGATGTTGGTGGTTGGTTAGGAAAGAAAGGCGAATATTTCTTCCTTGCGACACGGATAAAAGATTTCCCTCTGATTACGATGAGATGTTTAGATGGCGATATGTTTTCCTGTCAGGTAGACAGGGCTTGTTTTATGCGTAAAAATTCAATAAAACCCCATCAGTTGTCAGGAATTGCTGTAGATGTGAAAAATCGGGAATTACTTTTTGCTGATGCACTGAATCACAAGATACTGAGATATAACTTTAAAACTTGTTTTGATAGTTTTAAAGTTGGAGAAATAATCTTGCCAAAGAAAATTAACGAAATGACAGGGCTTCATCTTGATGAAAATAGAAATATGTGGGTTGTCGTTATGAAGCCGGACTCATACCATAATGCATCGGTATATCAGTGGAACTCTGCATCTTGGTCTGAGTGATTAGAACGAAGCACCAACATTGATATGGACTTGACCGTTTAGCAGCCAATGATTTGAACCTTTACCTCTTTTAACGCATTGCGGTCCGCTGCTTGCACACCTTTTCCAAGGTAAGCCATATGCAAAGTTTATTGAGCCCAAAGGTGTTAGGTAATTTAGCGCTAGTCCATATGCTAAGTAATTTTTTGACCATATATATTCGGGTTTTAAAAGTATTTCCTCGAAATTATAAGGGACATTATCTTCAATTTTCGCAGCATCTTTAGTATTACCTTCAACGCTTGCCGTTTCCTTGTTGTTGAAATCTGCAATTTCTCTTTTACTGAAAAAAGCATTACCACTATCAGTAAATATGGTCGCGGCTAATGTTTTAGTAATGATCTGTTGTCGTAGTTCAAGTTTAAATACGGCTTGATGGGAACCGCCGATAACGTTGTTAAAACTCCTACCCGATACGCTTCCGTCATCATTTAGTTCATCGAATGAAATAATGGGTCCTAATTCTCTTTCTTGAAAACCTCGAACAGAGTCTGCGCCGCCGGCGTATAAAGTTTCTGATTGTGGTAGGGCGTCTGCTTTTTCTCCCTTACGGTCAACGTTTTGGAAAGCTGCCAAGCTAAAACCACCTGCTATTACAAGTGAATTTGTGATGCCAAAGTAGTGGCTATAAGCAAGTTTCCAATGGTTGTAAGCTAAATCTCCACCATACTGAAACCGTGCTTGACTAAATTCCGATGCAAATATAAACCCTGCTGTAGGCCAGGTAATGTCATTACGGTTGTCCCAGTTGTACCTTAGCCCAAACCTACCGACTCTTACAGAACCCCCCAAAAGGCGGAGGTAGCCTTCCTTCTGATCCTCACTACTTTCTTCACGATTTACTTTTTGTCCGTAAAACGAGGATATATTACTTCCAATTAGAAAGTATCTAAATTTATGAGTAAGTGCGATTTCTGCAGATTGAGTTAATAACCACTTGTCGTCAGCACGGGCACTACTTGTAATCGTTGCTGTGCCGTTAACTGGTAAACCTAAAATATAGGGCTCTAGGTAGCCAAAACTTACCGTACGACCAATTAGGGTTTTCGAGCCAATTGCTTTTTGATTCGCCTCTTCACTTAGGTAAAGCCTGGAAAAGACCTGCCGTCCGGATCCAGCGATATTGTTGTAAGAACCTTCGACGCTAAACCGGTTTCCTCTGTACAGGCTCCACCCAGGGCCGAATGAAACATTTCCCGGTTTAGATTCTCGGACCTTAATGATCAAGTCAAGAATAGGGGAGCGAGATTGCAATGACTGACGATCAGCTGGGAAAATTTGAATGGACTGAAAAATTCCAAGACTTAGTAAGGATCGCCTAGAAGAGTCGATACGTTCGGGATTGTACCAATCACCAGTTTTAAAGGATAATTCTCTAAGAACCACATCTGGGTGGGTCTGGACTAAGCCTATAACTCTTATGTCACCTATTTTGACTCGTGGTCCTTCATCGACAGATACAATTAGCGTGATAAAAGTAGTTTTCGCTCCAGTATTGCTATCAATATTCGTACTGACTTTTGAGTGAAGAAAGCCAGATTCTATGTACATATTTCTAATGTTTTTTTCGAAGTCCAAAATCTTGGATTGGGACAAGGGCTCTCCCGGAGAAACATCAAATAAATTGAGTATTTTTTCGTCGGAAAAAAATCCATTATGTCGTAACCGTACTCCTGAAAGTAGTCGTTGCAACCCTTCGTTTATAAAGATAGTTGCGTTTGCTTCACCCTTTGTAGAGTTTTTGGTAATCTGTGGTTCGCGAATATCAATATTCCAGTAGCCTAATTCCAAGTACTTTTGTTTTAATGCTTCGATTCCAGATAAAATATCGTCAATGCTAAATAGAGGTGCACTTTCAAATAGGTTTATGAGGCCCATTTGCTCGATAAGTTCTCGTTCACTAAAAACAGTTGCACCCTGAAACTGAATTCTAGTAAGTTTGTATTGCACGCCTGGATTGACAGTATATTCATATATTTCAGTATCTTTACCGGACTTAATAATTTTAGGTCCAGTAACTTCAGCATCATCATAACCGAGTGATTGGTATCGTTGTCTTAGTTCGGATTGCATAGTTTTGGGACTGACGGTACTTGGGTCAATTTGAGATAGCTCGTCATTTGTGAATAGATCGGTAATTGAAAAACGTCGATCTTTATCACTAATTTTATATATAATCTTTTTTCCTAATTTTCCTTGGACTAGCAGCTTCGCAGTGTTTGATTTAGGGTTGTATATGTATTTTGGCTCGGTAAATGAGGCCTGTGTATAGCCTTCGTCTTTCAAATCATCTTTTAAATTCTGAAGTTCCGATTCGACCACCGTTTTGTCACATATATCCCCAGGTCTAATATCGACTTCAACCCAATCCGGGATATCGAAAGTGAAGTTTATCGATTCGAAAAGACAGGGATAACCGTAGTCAACTTTAAAATTATATGTGATGCCTTCCTTACTTTTTGAAGTGTTGAATTCTATTTTAGATTTTGGGAAGCCGCGGTTTTTTAACGTTTGTTCGATGACATCTACAATTTTTTTCCTGATTTGTTCAGAATCAACTTGTCCGAGGTAGCTTCTAGTAACGGCTTCGAGTTGATTTTTGAAGGCTCTTGTTACTAGGTCGAAATCAATATCTATAATCTTGAAGGCCGGCTGCAATTCAATGAACCAATGATCTCCTCGATCAAACCCTTTTATCTTGGAATAGGCTTCTAATTTAGAAAAACCTCTTAACAGGTCTTGAAGATCGGTCGCATCCAGTATATTTGGGTATTTCTCTTGAAGGTTCTTTAGGTTTTTGTCGCTAATTAGGTTTTTATCTGTTTTCCAATCTTTTGCAGATAGCTTAGTAGGTATCGCAATAGAAATACAAAAAAACAAAGTAATGCAGAGGGTATGAATATTGTTGAGATACTTGCTGATTCTTATTTAACCCCCATCTAACTTATACAATGATGTTAGATTAAGGGTTAAGGGAAAGCAAAGCGAAATTTTAAGTCTACGCCGGTATCGGTCGGATTGGAGCTCGATTGGTTTTGGGCCTCAGATTCTTGCTGTTTGTCAAAGCTTCCAGAGAGTGAAATATGATTGTTGACTGAGTAACCGAGGCTTACTTTTAGGTTATTTTGACTATCAACTCTGAATATTACATCCCAATCTTGATGCAGGTTTAACGGGAGGTTTAGCCTCGGAGTCGGCGTTCCCTGGGGGTCCGCGTAGGTATCAATATAAACCTGCCTAATAACCGACTGCCCTGAAAGGTCAAAGAGTTTCTCTACCGGCTCCTCAAACTGACCCACTAGAATATTTAGCGCTTCTGTTTTAGCGGCATCTTGGGTGATTGAATCAGACCTTTGGCGATCAGGCAGCGATCCTGTGGACATCAATACTAATATGTCGACCTTGGTTAAAGGTGTGCCGTCTTCTCGGGTGGGTGGATCGGCTGATAAGTCCACTTTTGGGTCGGATGCTCGACCTGTTATCGCCATGTAGACTCTATAGCCGTTGATTTCTGACATTCCTAAAATATCGAGCCGCGGATCAGGTCGGGTAGGGTCGTCGAAGGTGATGATGCCTTGAGTGACCTGGAAATCTCTGCGGTATTTATATGCGAATGCCCCGCGGTCTACCTCTACTTGTCCAGTTATGATGGGAGAGGTGTTTGTACCGGATAGAGTCATGTTTGCACTGAGTTTTGCTTGGATATTTCTATTGTAGATTTCTATTGAGTTGTTAGCAGATACTCGCAAGTCAAAGTTGGCGACGGGAGCAATGACATTCGCATTATTTTCAATATGCTTTCGTTGTAATGCTGCAATTATATGCTCTCTTAGATCAAATTGCCGGGTAGATCTAGCCCGATCAATTTGAATTTCACCGGATATGAGGTATGGCTTTTGGGAGCCAACAATGGAAATATTTCCACTAGCTTCGGTGTCAAAGCTTTTTAAAATCGGAGATTGATATACAAACGAAGCATTTTTAAACGCAATATCTATCCGTGAAGACTGCCGTTGATCAAAGTATAGCGCTCCGTTAGCGTTGACAGATCCTTCGCCCTTGTCTGCGGTGAATGAGTTCAGAGTAAGAGAGTTATTTACGTAGTTTATATCAAAGTTAACCTTTGTTAAGGGGGGGCGGATATCTGAAATACCGATAGACACAGGGATCCAATCTTTGCTTTCCGCATCTTGTTTTTTATCTTGTAGTTTTAGGGTGAATTTAGGGTCGTCTATCGATCCTTTTAAATTCCCTGTAAACGACATAATTCCCTCTGCGCTTTCGATATGAGTATTTATCGATTGCAGTACGCTAAGGTCTAATTGGCCATCAAATTGAATATTTAACCTATCAGGAGGACGATTACCTCTGGTAGAAATGTTTAGAGCAATTTTCTCTCCAAGGAGTTTAATGTCTTTCCCGTCGATGGTGTGCCAACCTTTTTCTGAGAAACTAAGATTGATAGGTTTGGTGTGCATTAGTTCAATGATATTAGATCGGCCTCTAATATCACGCATGAACCTCAATCTGATGTCGTTGATGTTTAGGCTTCCTTTTGAAGACCACCAATCGTCGAAGGTACCCTGCATGGACCAGTTTCCGGTAACATATGCGTAATTTCTTGGGTCGTCTGCAAAGAGTTTAGATCCTAGTGCTCGTAGATCAAGTCTTTTTGCGGTGATGTACCAACTATACGGTATTTTTGTATCGTTTAAATCGAGCTTAAATCTACCTTCAAGTGATCGTCCTGAGTGGTTTGCTATCACATCGATTTTTTTATCTTCAATAATTGTTACCGTATTTATAGGTGCGACTGGGCTGCCAAACAGCCTTGCATTCAGGATAGATATCTCTGCTCTTCCTTCGAGGTTATCCAATTTACCCTGTAGTTTTGACTCTACGCTCAGCCGGCCTTCGAGATTTGCTTGTTTAAAGTATTTCTTAAGAATTGGTAATTGTTGTAGGTAGTCGGTGGAGAACGTACCTTGATCTGTGTTCTCTTTACCTTTGTTTGGATCTTCCGTTTTTGAAGTTATAACTAGTGTGTTGTTTGGATTAAACCCTAAAGAAGTTAGGTCGGAAGCTTGAGAAAAGTTTTTGTTACTTTTTGTGATCTTAAAATTATTATGAAGAGAAAACTCTCGAATGGAAAGGTTGAGCTTTTTTCCGTTGATCTCAGATTTGTCAGCTTCAAATTCCGAAGCGATGTTGTCAAATAACAAATCTTTATTGTGAAAAATATTACTAACTGAGAGAGATAGGTTTCCTAGGTAGTTAAAGGGTTTCTTAAGCGGTCCCGAAAGTTTTCCCGAAATATTATCTATGTCAAATTTGACTTCCGGATAGCCAAGGTAATCAGTGACACTGGCAATAAGCTCTTTGTTTATCGCGCTAACTTCAATTTCTGACTCGAATGTTAAATGTTCATCGAGATTTATCGAGCCAGATTTTACGTAGATAGATCCATTTTTAGGCGTG
>Ga0222674_1000722_pt1 | contig 10182 bp, 8 predicted proteins | sample AntAcemetagen866_FD_179804 | JGI IMG/M metagenome (GOLD analysis project Ga0222674, IMG submission 179804) | Saline water microbial communities from Ace Lake, Antarctica - #866 | ecosystem: Environmental > Aquatic > Non-marine Saline and Alkaline > Saline | place: Antarctica: Ace Lake | collected...
GTGGACGAGATTTGGGAGCGGCAGTGGCTGACCAACAACGGTCCATTTCTTGAGCGATTTGAAAAAGAATTAGAACGCTTCTTAGGCTCTCGGAATACTTCGGTGGTGACCAGCGGAACTACTGCGCTTCAATTGGCTCTGAAAACGTTGGAGCCTGCCGGCGAGATTATTACTACACCTTTCTCTTATGTAGCCACAACTTCTGCCATTGTTTGGGAGGGCTTTACGCCAATATTCGCCGACATTGAATCAGCGTCATTGTGCATTGACCCCATAGAAGTCGAAAAGAAAATTACGAGCAAGACCAAAGCCATTGTGGCTACACATGTATACGGAAACCCATGTGATATTGAGGCTTTGGAGCGCATTTCGGAGAAACACAGAATTCCACTTTTCTTCGATGCTGCGCATGCTTTTGGCTCAAATTATAAAGAAAAGTCAATCCTGGAATACGGGGACATCTCTGTTTTGAGCTTTCACGCCACCAAACTTTTCCACTCAGTAAATGGTGGAGCGGTATTTTGCAAATCAGCAGAAGGAAAACAGCGAATCAATCGATTTCGGAATTTCGGTCACATCGCTGTCAACGAGTTTGACGGAGTTGGAATCAACGGAAAGATGTGCGAATTCCATTCGGCAATGGGGCTTCTAAATCTAGAAGCAGCAGCCGAGCTAATCACGAAAAGAAGAGCGCAATGGAATTTTTACCGAAAGGGAATTGAAGGAAGTGAGTTGAAAACGATTTCCTTGAGGGACGAGGCAGGATACAATGGATCCTACTTTCCTGTTATTTTCTCCGATTCATCCAAAATGCAAAAAGCCATAGATTTGGCTACAAATAAAGGCATTGAACTGAGGAGGTATTTCAGCCCGTCGTTGAATAAGTTGGACTATGTGACCTATCAGCCTTGCCCAATCAGCGAAGACATTTCTGAACGCATTTGCTGCCTTCCTCAATACCACGATTTGCTTGAAAAAGAACAAAACGAAGTGCTTCAACTAGTCCTTTCTATATGAATCAGCCATTGGTTTCAGTAATTGTTTTGACCTACAATCACGAGCGATTCATCGAGTCGTGCCTGGAAGGACTTGTGCAACAAGACTACGAGAACTTTGAAGTAATCGTTTGCGATGACTTTTCTGAGGATGAAACTTGGGAAGCCATACAGTCGATTGGCGACGAAAAAGACCGAATCAGGTCGTTCAGAAATGAGGAGAACTTGGGGCCTTCAAAGAATTTCGTTTTTGCACTGGAACAGTGCAAAGGCGACTTCATCGCACTTTGTGAAGGGGATGATCTATGGACGGATTCATCCAAACTGAGTCTCCAAATGGAGAGAATCAGCGCTGACCCAAGCATTTCATTGGTCTATGCAGATTACTCCAAAATAGACGACTCGGGAAAAGAAATAGCTGCGAAGGTGCTGGACGAGCAGCCAGAAAAATTTGAGCTGAAAGACATGCTCTCGAAGCATGGACCTGCTACCAATTCCATTCTCATTCGCAAGAGTGCCTTCCCAAAAAAATTTCCCGCAGCTTTTTACGAAGTGCTAAATCCCGATGTGTTCATTATCGGTTATGGACTGCATTCGGGGAAACCACATTTTGTGAATGCAGTGCTTTCAGCTCATCGCAAGCACGATACAGGCATATGGACTTCCCTCGATCGATTTGAACGCGGCCTTATTCGGTATTCCACTTTGGTCAAATTCTATCAAGCGATTGGAACTCGACTTTTGGAAAAGGAAGCTTTGCAGCTTTTTGAAAGACAAGTCATTCTGGCGAGAGAAAAAAATCAAGAAGTATTTCAGCAATTCTTTGACGAGCTGCCGATGAGTCGACGATGGGTACTTGGCTTGAAATGGGCATATGCCAATATTAAAGATTCTGAGAATTAAGCTTCTTCTCCAAATCTAAGAATCCAGTTTTTCGAGGTTTGATCGTTCGACAAGGCGTTCCTCCCGATATGACACCTTCGGGAATATCACGATTCACCAAAGCCAAAGCTGAGATAGCCGATCCATCTCCGATACTAACTCCTGGTAGTATTACTGTTCCAGCGCCCACGATAACGTGTTTCCCCAACTGCACAGGTTTTGAAATCACATTGCTGTACTCTTCAGGAACAGTGGGGTTGGTCATAAACTCTCCCGAATAATCATCGCTACTGGAGTAGATGGAAACGCGCCCCGACAAGCCTGAAAAATCTTTCATTTTGATTGACGCCCTGCCGATAAGCGAGCAGTGAGTGGCGATGTGAACGAAGTTGCCTATTTCGAAAGACTCATTTGATGGACTGATCACGGCAAAGTCATCAATTCGAACATTGTTTCCTACAGAGATCAAGTGAGGATTGTAAATGGAGCACTTGTTTGAAATGAGTACGTTTTCACCAAAGTTGGCAAAGCCCATTTCGTTCAATTCTGCTTCCGATAGATAGGCCATCAATCTTTCGGTTTGTCATCGCCATAGCCACGACCGTAGCCGTACCCATAACCATAGCCGTAGCCATATCGGTAGGCATATCGGCTGTAGTAGTATCTCCAGCGTTTGGCTTTCACATTGTTCAATACCAAGGCTGTATGGCTGAGCTTATTGACCTCTACAATTTCTTCCAGATGACGCACTCCACCTCTGGTGGCTTTCTCGGTGTTCATCACGAACATACCCACATCAACATGCCTCATCAATACCATGGAATCTGAAATGAGCATCAATGGCGGAGTATCAACGATAATGTAATCGTAGTCGCTTTTCAATTCATTGAGAAGCTCTTCCACTTTTGGACTGAGCACCAATTCCGAAGCGTTTGGTGGAATAGGCCCTGCTGTAACCACATCAAGATTCTCCAATTTCGTTCGTTGGATGATCTCCTCTTTGCTGTGCCTAGCTGCAATGTAGCTGGACAACCCTTTCTCATTCAACAACCCCAGTGAACGATGTACTTTGGGTTTATGCATGTCAAAATCAAGCAGCAAGACCCTCTTATGCGCACTGGCAATGATGGCTGCGATATTGACCGAACAAAAGGTCTTTCCTTCACCTGGATGAAGGCTCGTAACGAGCATTAGCCTACTTCCTGGCGCATCGTTGAAATACTGAAGATTCGTTCGAATACTTCTAAAAGCTTCCGCCACACTGGATCGAGAATTGGCAGCTGCAACCACCAATCTTTCATCATCTCCCACTTCAGTTCCTGGAACTCCACCAAGTATAGGAAGGTCTGTAATCTGCTTCAGTTCGCGGGTATTCTGGATTCGGTCAAAGAAGATCATGCGCACAAAAGCAATGATCAAAGCAGCGAATAATCCGATTGCTAAGCCGTAGTAAACAATGCGATCCTTCTCGGGGCCAATCACACCTACACCCCTACCTACCTCAATTATGCTGACTTCAGGAACAATAGCCGCTCGGGCTATTACTGTGTTTGCTTTCTTTTCTAAGAGGTAAACGAACATCTTCTCGTTTACATCCAAGTTTCGCTCAATATTGAGCAATTCGCGCTGCGACTCGGGCAATCTGCGCAGGAGATTTTCGTAGTAAGTGATTTCCTTTTTCACATCAGCCATTCGATCGGCCATTGCGACGCGCAAATTGTTGATGTAAATCAGAATATTCGACCGAAGGTTTTGCATAGTTTCAGCCGCACGGTCCGAACCAGGGCTACCCTCTTTGTAGTCAAAAGTGGCCTGAGATTTTTGCACCTCTAGGTTGTACAACTCTCGCAAGGATCCTTGAAGGAAATCGTCCTCGGTAATGTACAAGGCAGGTGGAAGTATCTTGGTATTCTCCTTACTGCTAATTAGGTAATTCTCCAGCGATTCAAGAGACTCCAACTTCATATTAATCTGTCGCTTCTCTGATTCAAACCCCAATAGCTTTTCAAAAAATTGAGCTTGCTCTCGCGAAAGGTCGAGAATGTCTTGCTGCTCTTTATACGATTCGAGATTGGTCTCGATCGAATCCAAAATCCCCGTAATACCGCTTAACTGACGGTCGATGTAATCGAGGGTATTCTTATTGAGATCTATTTGAGATTGGATGGTGTAATCGATGTAAGTCAAAGAGAGTGAATCGAGAAATGCCTGCGCTTTCACCTCCAATTCATCGCGCATGGAAATAACTAGAATACTCGTGTTCTCTTCGTTCCCAATCCTCAAGTTGCTCTTGTACTTGTTGATTAAGAAATTCTTGCTATTGACCACAAAACGATAGTCGTTGTTCTTGAGCTGGTCAAAGGTCTCGTCGCTTAAAAGACTGTTGCGATCGAGGCGAAGCAAGTAATCAGGCTCAATGATCTCTTCATTGAACTTGTGCTGACGTTCTATTTGTTCTCCATTCTTCTCGAAATTCAAAACGAATTCATCCTTACTGAGGATCCGCACGTCGAAGGGAACTCCAAATAAAGCTCCATCAGACTCGACCAATTTAATGTCTACAACGAAAGCATCAATACTCGGTATCTCCGTCGTTTTTACTCGACCTACGATATAATAAGAGACTTGAAAATCGAGCTTTTCCAGCGTCCTTGAAATCAAATCGTGAGACTGCAGTACTCTGATCTGATTGGTAATTTGATTGACACCTGAACCGTATCCCGTCAGGTTTCGATAGATCTGACTTTGGTATTCAGTACCCGAACCTGACCCTAGCAAAATCTGAGTTTTTGCCCCGTATTCATTGGGCAAGCGATGCGCATAGATGTAGGCTCCTACCCCCACCAAAATGGGAATAACGAGAATGATCAAGATGTTCTTTGAAAGAAACTTTAGGACAACCAATAGGTCGTCGCTATCAATGATGTTGGTCTTCTTGTCGGCCATGCACCTGTTTGGAGGTAAGCTACAAAGGTAAAATTTAGCCGTTCGTAGAAACCCCTTCTGTCCCAGCAAAAGAAATTATATTCGCCCCGATGCTTTTCAACAGCTTTCAATTCATGGTTTTTCTGGTCATCGCGTTCAGCGCATATTGGCTATTCTTCCATCGCCAGCGAGCTTTACGCAACGTTTTTCTGCTGGCAGCTAGCTATGTATTCTATGGGTGGTGGGACTACCGTTTCCTCGGATTAATCGCTCTTAGTACGGCCGTAGATTTTTTAATTGGCCAGTATATTCACCATTCTGAAAAGTCCTTAAATCGAAAATTACTTTTGGCTACTAGCCTACTGGTAAACCTAGGACTGCTGGCCTATTTCAAATACGCCAACTTCTTTATCGAAAGTTTTGCAGACTTCAGCCAAGGTGTTTTGGGCTTGGAAGCAAACGTGTCGAGTCTAGCGATTATTCTGCCCGTTGGAATCAGTTTTTACACTTTTCAAACCCTCAGCTACACCATAGATATTTACCGCAAACGACTCGACCCGACAAACAATATCGTCGAGTTTGCCGCCTTTGTTTCTTTCTTTCCGCAATTGGTGGCTGGCCCTATTGAACGCGCCTCTAATCTGCTGCCTCAATTCAAAGAAAAAAAGAAGTTTCGCTACGAGGACGGAAGCGAGGGAATGCGTCTGATTGTCTGGGGGCTTTTCAAAAAAACCGTAATCGCAGACAATTGCGCACCTTATGTCAACGAGATCTTTTCAAGCTACCAAGATCAGCCAGCGGCCGTGCTATTCATGGGCGCTATTCTTTTTGCATTTCAGATCTACGGAGATTTCTCGGGTTATTCTGATATCGCAATTGGCACAGCGAGGCTCTTTGGCTTTCGCCTAATGACCAATTTCAATTACCCCTATTTCTCTCGCGATGTAGCTGAGTTTTGGCGAAGGTGGCACATCTCATTGAGCACATGGTTTCGCGATTACCTCTACATCCCACTTGGCGGAAGCCGAAAGAGTATGAAAAGGACTTTGACGAATGTCCTGATCATTTTTGTTGTCAGTGGATTTTGGCACGGGGCCAATTGGACATTCATCGTTTGGGGCGGACTTCATGCCTTGTACATCATGCCTGTCGTGGCTTTTGGCCTTAACCGAAAACACCTGGATGGAGAGCGCAGTCTGGTGCCAAAGATTTCTGAAATCGGTCAAATAGGTCTTACTTTTTTCTTGGTTTGTGTGTCTTGGATTTTCTTCCGAGCGCCATCCGTGGGAGTAGCTACAGATTATCTTTTTGGAATGGTGCAGCGCCCGGTACTTCCTGAAAACTTCTACTTCTTCCCTCCGTGGTTATTGGGCTTAATCGGGTTTATGGTGATCTCTGAATGGATCGGAAAAAGCCATACTCCCGAAAAGTGGATAGGCATAATTCCCAAATGGGGCAGGTATGGTTTCTACCTTCTCTTATTTGGCCTGTGGTTTCTCTTCGCTTCTTCTGAAAAACAAGCGTTTATCTACTTCCAGTTTTGAAGCGGTTTCTACTCCATATCGGTATTTGGGGAGCGCTATTGGCGGTGACTTTTGGTGGAGTGATCGCCTATCATGCGGGACCTCGAACCGATTTCTTCTACAACCGCTTCACCGAACCAAAAGCAGACAATTTGATCTTGGGCTCTTCAAGAGCAGCGCAGGGCATCAACCCATCTGAATTTGGAGAAGAAAATTCTGAAAGGTTCTTCAACTATTCATTTACTGATTTCAATTCGCCTTACGGCCAATGCTATTTCGCCGCGGCGAAGAAGAAGTTCACTGAGAAAAAAGGAGCCATCGTCGTTTTGGAAGTAAACGCTTTCACCCTGAGCAATTATTTAAGAAACATGGAGGGTGATGAAGAGGTGTTTGAAGAATGTAAAACGGCCCCGTCAAACATGTGGTCAGTTGATGCCAATCCCAACTTCGAGTACATCATCAGAAATTACTCCGACGATCTTCAAACACTTACTGGAATCAAGCCTCGCCCTTACTCCATCTACCTTCATGACAATGGCTGGCTCGAAGTAGAAATGGCTTTAGACACGGCATATTTCAGAAGAAATACCGAAGAAAAGGTGAAGCACTACAACGAGCTGGTTCCAAAAATAAAGCCTTCCACAGAGAGATGGAAGGCTTTGGCAGAAACGATTTCCTATTTCAAAGAATTCGGCGAAGTCTACTTGGTGAGAGTACCAGTTTCTCCTGAAATGGAAAAGGTAGAAACGAATTATTATCCCTCTTTCAATTTGGAGGTTGTGGCTTTCGCCAAAGACAATGACGTCAAATTCCTCAACTACTTTCACTTAAACGACTCCTTGTATTTTACCGATGGTAATCACCTCCATCGAGAGTCTGCGAGAACCTTCTCAAAAATTCTTGGAGCAGATCTGATAACGTCTTCTAGGGATTAGTGCTGCACTGAATAAGTGCAACAGCAGAGGTGCAGGATTCAATCGCCTTCGGGGGTTGCGTGTTGCGTGCGATACCTAACAGCAAGTTTTCACCTGTGTCCATGGTTTTCAACTCCTTCAGAAGTTGGACGTGACGGTTGATGGAAAGATCTAATTCAATTTTTCCAAAAGAGAAATAATGTAATCCTCCTTGGAAGTGGCAGAACCTTCTACCAACTTACCATCTTTAAAAACGGCGAAGAATGGAAGGTTGTCGACACCAGCAGCTTTTCGAGCAGCTTCATTTTGCTCAGCATTTGCTTCCGTAAATGTTATCCCTGTGAATCGATCGTCGTCCGATAGTCTCCTATATTTAGGAGAGATTAGTTTGCAAGATCCGCACCAGTCAGCGTAGTATTTTACCACTACTTTGTTGTTGCTTTTGATTACAGAACTGAAGTCATCTTGGGTGATATTTTGTACGCTCATATTGTTCTTTTTTATACCTCACAAAGATAGCAAGGGTGAAGACTATGAAAATATTTTTTCAATCGATATTACTTATGAGCTCTTCTCTAAAACCTTTGCTCGATCCCAGTATACATCCATTTCTGCAAGGGTCATCTCGCCCATCTGCTTTCCATCTTTTGCCGATTCTACTTCTACATACTGAAAACGCTTGATAAATTTCCTGTTGGCTCTTTCCAATGCATCGTCGGGATTTACATCCAAGAAGCGCGCATAATTTATGAGAGAAAAAAGCACATCTCCGAATTCACTTTCTATTCGATCTGTCTTTTGATCTACCTCAACCTTCAACTCAGCGATTTCTTCTTCCACTTTGCCCCACACTTGATCTACATTGTCCCAATCAAAACCTACGCCTCTAGCCTTATCTTGAATTCTACTGGCCTTCACGAGTGAAGGAAGTGATTTCGGAACTCCTCCTAAAACTGATTTATTGCCTTCCTTCAGCTTGAGCTTTTCCCAATTGGCTTTTACCTCTTCTTCGTCTTTTACTTCTACATCGCCGTAGATATGAGGATGACGGTGAATGAGCTTTTCACAAACTCCGTTGAGCACATCGGTCACATCGAAAGCTCCCTTTTCGCTTCCAAGCTTGGAATAAAAAACCAAGTGAAGCATTAGGTCGCCCAACTCCTTTTTAACCTCCTCGAGATCTCCCTCAATTATAGCATCAGACAGCTCGTACATCTCCTCAATACTTAGGTGCCTGAGGGTATCCATCGTCTGCTTTTTATCCCAAGGACATTTCTCTCTTAGCTCGTCCATTATGGTCAACAAACGCTCAAAGGCTTTCAATTTTTCTTCCATTACGGCTATTTTAATGCAAAAATAGGGATTTCATTATGGCCAATTTCTAATAAGAAAACTAACTCGAAAGCTTTTACATTTGGAGCCGTGACAAGACTCGTACTCTTTTTTCTGTTAATTACGTTTTCGGCGCAAGCACAAGAAACTTCGTGGGACATTGAGGTTACGCCGATGGCTGGCATATTGTTGCCCCATCATGAAGATATGCTCTACTTGAGAGAAGGGCATGTGGTAGGCGGTGAAGTGAGCTTGACGAAACGAACGGATGGCAGCAAAGACTGGCACCACCGCTATTTTTTCCCTCGGTGGGGTATCAGTGTAAACGCATACGACTTAGGCTCTCCATACATGGGCAATGGTTACGGCGGGAGAATTTTCTTCGACCTTCCAATGACCAAGAACAGAAACTTTTTTCTCAAGGTATCCTTTGGCGCAGGATGGATTGAAAAACCTTTTAACTTAGATGACAACCCAAGAAATTCTGCCATTGGATCTCATCTCAATGCCGCCCTTGGCGTAGAGGCGCACTTTAATTTAAACCTGGGCGAAAAATGGGCTTTCAGACCGGGTATTGGAATTCACCATTATTCAAACGGCGCGATGCAAGCGCCCAATTCGGGAATTAATCTCGCTTTAATCAGAATGGCGTTTATGTACCGATTTGCGCCTAGCCCATTGCCTGAATTGCGAACGCCAACATTTAGTTCTACCAAAGGGAATTTTATCGTTGGGGTATCTGGAGGCATGAAAGAGATCAAACCCATCGGTGGAAAGAAATACGGCGTCTTCAACATTTTCGGGATTTACCAAAAGCGGGTATCAGGAAAATCCTCTTTTGGAGGTGAGGTCGGTGTCAATTACAATGAGAGCCTTCAATATGCAAACGATGACGGTGACCAAGACAATCCCAATTCTCAGGACAATTACAGGCCCTACATTGCAGGAATCTATCAACTGCATTTTGATCCACTCTCGATCAGATTGAGCGTGGGTAGCTATATCGCTCCTCGTTATACCGATGATGGTCTTATCTTCCTGCGGTACCACCTAGTTTATGATCTCAAAAGAATTCAATTTTTCCTTGGATTGAAATCGCATTACGCGAAAGCGGACAATGGAGAAATAGGAATAGCCTACAGACTAAAATGAGAAGAATACTGGTCATATTTATTTTTCTAATCATCGCCGGATGTGGGAAGGAAAACCGCTGGGATTGCTTCAAATCTTACGGAGATGAAATCACAGAATCGCGATCGATTGGTGATTTCGATTCGGTTTTTCTCGAAAGCAATATTGACATCGAATACCACTATGCAGATGATTACAGAGTGGAAGTGGTCTTTGGTGAAAACATCATCGAACACATAAAAACCAAGGTCGAGAGCGGCGCATTGAAAATCGCTAATGAGGCCACTTGCGATTGGGTGCGGGACTTAAGCAAACGTCCATTGATCAAAATATTCGCTCCAACACTTTCCTACATGGAAAATCGATGCTCGGGGGACATTACGTTTCTCGACACCCTCCATTCAAATGAATTCGTTTACGAACAGTGGGAAAGCAATGGAGTGGCAAATTTTTTAGTCGAAAATGACTTGACTGTTATTA
>Ga0222674_1000731_pt1 | contig 10105 bp, 10 predicted proteins | sample AntAcemetagen866_FD_179804 | JGI IMG/M metagenome (GOLD analysis project Ga0222674, IMG submission 179804) | Saline water microbial communities from Ace Lake, Antarctica - #866 | ecosystem: Environmental > Aquatic > Non-marine Saline and Alkaline > Saline | place: Antarctica: Ace Lake...
ACAAAGTTTGGTGACCATCGTTTCCTTTATGTCACTAGAATAATGCGGCATTCTGGATTCTCCATACCGCCCCTAACTATGAATAATATTCTGAATTTCTATGCGGCAGGTTTCCTGACAGAGGGGGTTCGCAGCAATTCTAGCATCTTGAATACCTGCGGAAATATATTGAAATGCATTAACAAATGATCTAGAAAACAAATCAGGACGAAAGGCACACACCAACTCAAGACTAGTCCAATTTTCTCGAGTGGTAACCTCAGGAAATGCATCTTTGGTAAAGTTCATAGCTTGGACGATATTTAAGAGAGTAGAAAAGTTTTTAGCCATTAAATAATATTCCGAATCTTCTGGAACCTGACTAGTCAAAACAATTGCTTCAACAAATCTATTACGATATTCGGGTTTAGTATAAGGAACTCCAAAAAAAACTGTGAAACCATCAGATAGTTTTTCAAAATAGGCGACCATTGTCTTAGCCCGTTTCTTATTAACTTCAGCGTCACCTATACTAGATTTCTCTACCTCTGGGCTAACACCAGAACTTCCGGAAAAGATAGTTGAATCCCTCTTCCCACTAAATATCAATGAAGAAAATGCGCCAAAAGCATCGATAATATTCAAACCGACAGAACCGGAATAGGAGCTAGCTAAAAGAAGGGTAATTTCATGATCCTCTGGATTTTCAGCGTGTAGTCTCTTTAGCACAATAGAGGCTTGATCGAAGTCTCTATTGTTGAGCATCTGAATTGCATATTCTTTGTCGCTCACTTCTTCTTCGACAGTATTACATGCCGACATAAAAATCGAAGTAGTCAAGAAGAACATAAATACTCGGAAGCAATAAATCATCATAACTCTAGCTCAACACCTGCTTCGCTATCGCCAAAATAAATCATTATACTACGGCTATCTTTATTTGAATTATCAAGCTCTATCCTTAGGCGACCTACTTCGCTACCATCGCTGACTTTAGTAGCAAGACCATCTAGCTTAGCTTCAAGGAATTTTTGGGATGAAAGCACCTGACTTGCTAACACATTGCTAGCAACGACCCGGTGCGAATTAGTAAACCATCCAATATTCCTACCTTCAATCGTAAGTTTATTGCTTTCTTTAATAACCGTGAGACTACCGCTAACACCATACTTCTGCTTAATAGCAGTATGCTGAGAGAAATCTTGAAAGAATCTATCTAACTCATCAAAATCAATCTGAGCCGAATAGCCTCCGTCGGAATCTAAGGTCTTACGATTATAAACACGGTATTTCTTCGATTCGCCTTCGGCCTGAAACTTTATATAAATTGAATTATCGGTGACAACCGAAACATTGCCTGTCGGTATATTACCAGTATAATTTAAAAATACCCGAACTTTACCATCCGATAACTTTCCTGCATTTAAACTTTCAAATGAAACTGAAAATCTTTCTTTCCCAGAGTCAGCCTCAAGTCGACCGAAACCTATGCTACCGAAAACCTCAGCAGACAGAGCAAATACATTCGAGTACTTTCGTGTGACTACGTCTTTCTCTTCTTCAACTAAAGCAAAGCTACTACTATCGCTATTGCCATCTGTGCCGAGTTCATCCCGAAGCCTGTTATCAGCAGGAGAAGTAATCCTAGCGATCATTTCAAGAGATCTATGAAGAGTCCGGATATCCGTCTCAGCCGCTTCAACCTTTTCTTTATCGACTTCATTACTTTTTTCTGGCGTTCTTGACTTAGGAGAAACAGTACACGCTGCACTCATGGCAAAAGCAGCAATCACGCAATAGGAACATAGAATTTTCATCATCAGCCTTTCATAAGTCTTATAGAAGAATTTTTCATATACAACGCTAGATCAAGCGTTATACCCATGTATGTGCAATGATCATGCACAAACAAATCATTGTAATCATTGATTAAATTGGGGTTATTTCCATCACCAAATAGACAGGTGTCAACGATCAGTACACTTTCGAGTTATCAAAAATATGGAGAGAACTAGACTACCGAATGGTTGCGAATAACAATGCCCGTGATCCAAAGACTCTGGATTACGGGTCGTAGATTTTTTTTATTGATACAGGATACGAATTTCTTTAGGAAGCCGATCCCGAAGAGCTGCATAATCGCTACCAAGATCCTTCGGAAAGGTCTCGCCCAGCTCTTCAGCAACACTTGCACAATAGGCCCGAACTGTCTTAGGTACTCCCTCTTGATTTGTGCTAGCACAAGAGTCTAAACGCTTAAATAAGCTCTTAGCTTTAACCACGTCTTTTCGTGCATATTTAAGCATGAAAGACACTTGAGCAGCAAACTTCTCTAAAGATTTAGGAGTATCATGAGGATTATTGGAGATATCGTCTCGCACGGTTTCAAGGCTCACAGTCTCCTCAAGAACTCGCTCGGGCGCTTGCTCAGAGTCAACTTCGTATCGAGCAGACTCGACTGGAGTTGCTTCAACTGATGGACTTTCAACTTCTATAGCCCACACTTCACCCTCTGAGGAATTATTCACTTGAGCCTGAGCATCTTCGATTAGTATCGTAGGTTCGTTAGAACCTACGGGCATCAAAGCATAAGTAACTAACAAGACAATTGCGCAGGTAGTACATAAAATAGTAATACGTTTCATGTTAAACACCTTATTATTTAAGAGTTGACGGAGAAGTATCAAACGTAGACCCATCATTGAGCATTTCCTCTAACACAAGGATTCTACTTCTTTGGTCGATCCCCTTCATACGAGCTACTTCTTTTTCAAGGTCATTACAGTTTTCACAATGATCCTTAAATGCTTCAGCAACAGTCATACCGATAGCATAAGCGCCCCATTTATGATTATCACAAGCATCTTCACCAGCTAAATCATGACCCTCAGGACACTTTACATGGCTATGGAAACAGCGTAGCTCTTCTTGAGTGTAGTCTTCCGACTTCACGTCACCACTGATTATTTTATCTAATCGTTCTGTGTCTTGGGGAGCTTCAGGACATATGGAGTGCATGGCTTCGTGCGCAAGAGTACCAAGCCGCGAGATATGTGACGCACCTATCATAGAGAAAAATCGGTTTTCTAGAGTAACTGGTTTGATATCAGTAGAATCAATGTCAATTTCATCCCCTAAGAAATAAAAATCTACTAAGTTATAGGTCGTTAAACCTTTGTCAGCCCGATTATTAAATACTGACGCAAGTACATTAGAAGACCGATTCGCTGCAACTGTAGAACTTGAACTACTAACACCACGATAAAGGTGGCTGATATTTCTTGAAGCGAAGTCTAGTAAATCATTGATACTTCCACCACCAAATGCGCTAGTAAATCGTTCATCAGAAGAAGCATCAAATACCAACTCAGATGAGCCTTTTAAAGTTTCAAACAAAAGAGATGACTCTGCATTAGAGATACTTGACAGATACCCTGGTTTACTTGCGACACTCATTCCTCGAAAACTATCTGGATTTGATTCGCTATAACCATCAAATTCAACACCTTCAACATCAATAAGCTTTTCTATTGAACCAGGCATAATAGTTCGAAAGTTAATTTTGGCACCCGTTAAATCGGTTCCATAAGCCAATGCCGACAATACATTTGCAGTTGGGTCTAAAAATATCGCACCTCGCAGGTCCGCATTCGTAAACGAACAAAGACTAAAATAAATCTGACTCAGGTTAGCATTACTCAGGTTAGCTGAAGAAAAATCGACTTCAGACATATTTGCACCAGTAAAATCAATCTCACTAAGATTGGCATCTTTTAAAGTAACATTATCCATCATTATCCCACGAAGATTCCTTCCCGAAAGATCCTGACCATCAAGAGACTGATTCTCTACTCGACCACACTCCACTAAGCCATTATTCTGACCCCGTCTGCCCGACGAGTCTTTACACTCAGCAGAAGAAGCCTCAAAAACAAAGGGACTACGTGATGAATTACTACTTTTTTTACCTTTGAGACCAAGTAAGCCACAGGATGTGACGAAACTAAAAATAATCGGACTACATAAAATAAGCTTCCACTTCATAACAACAACTCCTCAGCAAGGTGAACAACAGCAACAACAATAGGAATAGCTAAGACGACTTTACCTGCCTTCTGTAAAGCCACTGAGCAATCTTTAGACCATTTAGAATGATTTTAAATTACAAGTACTTAGACTAGGCGGGACCGTTAAAAAGTGACACACACCTCACGAAGTGTCAAAAAATTCGACACAAAACACGAACCAAAATAGTTATGAAATCAGGTAAAGCTGCTAGTCATCCATCAACTTATCTAAGTCGAGATCCTCGCCCCACTCGTCGCCTTCTGGTTTTTTGTCTGGTGGTTTAACTTGTGGTACTGGTTCTTTTTTGGCTTGAAGATCAACGATCACCAATTTGCTTATCGCAACCGTCTCTTTGTAGCCATCGTCAAAATCAACTTCACAAACTTGATTTAACAAATCACCTCTAAGGACTCTACCTAAAGAACCATCTGCCATCTCAACACGAGTTCCTCGGGCTGGAATATTTTTACGTAATTCAGTGTAAAGATCATTTTCATAAGTCAAACAGCACAACAACCTGCCACAACCACCAGATACTTTGGTCGGGTTTAGTGCAAGGTTTTGGTTTTTTGCCATCTTTATGGAAACGGGAACAAATTCCCTTAGAAAACTTGAACAGCAAAACTCCCGGCCACATATCCCTAACCCGCCGATGATTTTAGTCTCGTCTCGTGCGCCGACTTGTTTGAGTTCAACCCTAGCTTTCAGCCCACCTGCGAGTTGTTTAACAAGCTCACGGAAATCAACTCGACCTGGTGCAGTAAAGTATGTAACCACTTTACTACCACCAAATTGAACCTCAGCTTTTAGAATCCTCATATCAAGCTTAAGTTCTTTTACTTTGTTTCGGGTAAAATCCTCAGCTTGCTTTGAGTTCAGTTTAGCACTTTCTTTTAGATCAGCTTCGCTGGCCTTACGGAGGATAGGTTTAATTTCGTCCTTTTTGAGCTCATCAGGAAAAGCAAACTTAACCTTTACCACCTCAGCTAACGCAGAACCTCTTTCAGTATCGACGACCACCTGATCACCGACTCGGAGCTCCACTGACTTAGCGCAAAAGTCGTATATCTTACCTGCTCTACGAAATTGAACGCCTACAATATTTAAACCATCCATTTTTTAACCTTCTTTAGTCCATGCCCCCTAAGCCTTCAGCGCTTAGAGTTGGATTTAATGAAATTTTCTTTCTTACAGCAACCTGTCTAAGACTAGTCAAGGTGCTTCTAATTGATTTTATACGCTGCCATCTTATATTACCTCGATCCGAAGATAAGTTTTTCAACAAGCTATTAAAAACGATTTCACCTTTAATAGCTATCTCCGCTGCTGATAAACCCAAGTCTTTGGCGATATGCTCCGCCACGGCCACTCTATCGGCGATACCAGGAATGGTAAATAACTTTTCAAATGCCTGCTTTTCTTCGGAACTAACCAATAATGCCGGATCACTCTTTAAGTGGGTAGGCTGACGCAATTGCCAACGTACACAGCGAGAGCGTATTGTTTCAAGAACTCCATGCCTCCGGCTAGTCGTCATAATAACCCGTGCGTGCTCAGGAGGCTCTTCAAGAATCTTGAGTAACCTATTTGCAGCCTGGGGCGAAAATTTATCGATATCAATAACGACTGCCAGCCTAATTGGGTCAACTCCAGCAAAAGATCGCGAAGGATTAACTGTTAGGTGTTCTTGTATAGCTTTTGCTTGCTCAAGCTTTATCGTCGCTCCCTCTTCTTCTACCCAGAGGAGTTCCGGGTGACGGCCTTTCTGAACTAACCGACAGCCCTGGCAATGCCCACAGCCACTTTGACTCTCACAGTAATAAAGCCCCGCCATCGCTATAGCGAGCACATCTTTGTTTAACGTCTCACTACCATCTAACAACATGACGTGAGGAAGTCTTCGTGCTTTATGCATGATAGAAAACTGCTCAAACACCTGACTTAAGGAACCGAGGTCATCCCAACCCTTGTCTTGAGTTGTTTGAATATGAGTACTCATAAAAACCTATCTCGCACTACATCTAAAGCCTCTACGACACTTTGCTCTGTAGCACGACTTGCATCTAATACAACCATACGATCAGGAAAACTTACCGAGAGCTCCAAGAAACCATCCCTAACCTTCTGATGAAATTCAACCTGAGCCTTATCATAGCGACTTGCCTCAGCTCCATCGTCAACACGCTCTTGAATCCTAGCTAAAGAAGTTCTGACATCACAATCTAAAACAAAAGTCAGATCAGGCTGAAGCCCATAACAAACCAAAGAATTAATCTGTTCCAACAAATCAAGCTGAACCCCACCAATAGCTCCCTGGTATACCCGAGAGGAATCGCTAAACCGGTCACATATAACCCAGGAGTTTTTCTTGAGTTCTGGCTTAATCACATGGTGAATATGCTGAGCCCTAGCGGCACAAATAATACAAAGCTCCGACTCAATCGTGAGCTGTTCATTTTCTGGTGGTGCATGAAAAATGGATCGTAAACGATCAGCTATAGGGGTACCGCCGGGTTCACGGGTTGTTTTATGTTTCACACCGAGGCCTGCTAACCCCTCGCTAAATTTCTGAGTAAAAAGGCTTTTTCCAACCCCTTCACCACCTTCGATCGTTATAAACCTAGCTGGAACTTCCAACATGAACCCCAAATTAAACTAAAGACACAGAGATTATCAGCGCACCTACTAGAGGTCAAACGAACTTAACAGATATTTATGGTCTTTAAAATCAGTAACTTACATTATCCCTTACTATGTGAGCTCAACTCCGATATTATTAAAGGAAGGTATAAAACGTTCATAAACTTAAGGCTGGAATCATGAATTTGTTTATTTCAACCCTACTGGTAACCGTAATTAGCGTCGGCGCGTCAAGCTGCAGAAGCACCAAGAAAACAACTCGTATTGAAGATGAGAAATCGGAGCCGTCGGTCGATGATACCGATTCGGATGATTTAAAGAAGATTGTCGACCCCGTACCCCCTATCAAAGTTGATCCGGCTGACGAAATAAAAACAGTATCTTGGTCTCTAACCAAAGACAGCTACACTGCCGAACTAACAAAAACAGAAAATGTAACTAAGAAGACCGCAACCTATGCCGTTATGGTAAAGAAAGCCGACGACGAACAGTTCGACACCTCGGTTCAACTCACTGGCGACCCAGTACAAGGAATGGAAGTATCATTTTTTGAAAAAGCTCAATCACCTAACGCCTCTTTCTTGTCAGTGAAAATTCTGAACGACAACAGCTGCTCTATTCGCTGGGAAAGCAACGGTGAAATCGACATCTTCACGTTAATATTTACTGGAGACTGCAGCTAAAAAAACCGTTAAGTTATTTAGCTTTGATCTCTCTTTCCTTGTCTTTGTAGCTGTAGATATCAAATACGCGTTGCTCACTTTCGTTCCCGCTACTCACCCAAAGTAGCCTTTTTTTACGTTCATAATCATGTATAAAAAAATCCAGCCATTCGTGCTCTGGAATTTCATGAGGCTTAAACTCCCACCCTTCATAGTCTGGTCTCTGAATTCTAAAACTGCTTACTATTTCTCCGGAACCGACAAACCTTTTAATGAGTTCTGCGAACGCTAAGAACCCATCTTGATTAGATTCAAAGTCATAGCGGTAACTGATATTATAATTATTTGTAGGTTCACTTTCTCTCATAAGCTTATAAAAAAATATCGATGCAAGCTCTTTGTCCTTGCCTTTTTCTTTCCGAGTGTAAACATATTTACCCTCACTTGGGTGAAAATCGAGAGTCGGAAGAAGCTTTGATTTACTATAATCCTTCAGCTTCATTAAATGTTTAGCAGCAACAGCCATTTTACATGCATTCGTCAATTTCCCTCCCGTAGCTCCTAAAAGAGCTTCGGTGAAAATCAACGCCAACAAGCCAAAAACCAACCTCGGGATACTCATACTTATTTAACCTTCCATGATTACTAGTTATTTTATCATTTAATGGTCAAAAACTTCAATTTTAGCTCGATAAGCCGAATAACTATCAGTAAACGTTTGGGAAATTCATATCCGGACAAAACAGAGACAGGCTCTAAATGGCAGAATACGGTAACTACATTCTAAGTGATCGAATTGCTCGCGGTGGTATGGCAGAAATATTTCTGGCGAAGTACCTAACAGCCAAGGGTGATGAGCATATCTGTGCGATCAAACGAATCTTACCGCACTACGCACAAGAAAAAGACTATATAAACATGTTCCGTGGTGAAGCTAGCATCTGCAAGCAACTCCGCCATCCGAACATCGTGCAAGTATATAACTTCACCAAAGTAGACGACTCGTACGCGATCATTATGGAGCTGGTAAACGGCACTGACTTGCGAGCACTACTCGCCGCCTGCGAAAAGGCCAATACTAGGCTATCGGTACCAATGGCTGTATACATCGCTGCTCATATTGCACGAGGCCTTCAATACGCACACACAAAAGTAGATGACAATTCAGGCAAACCTCTAGAGATTGTTCACCGCGACATCTCACCGCAAAACGTATTGGTAAGCTACGAAGGTAACATCAAACTAATTGATTTTGGAATTGCAAAATCTGATGTGCAAAACCAGGAAACCAAACCTGGGGTCGTAAAGGGTAAGTACTCCTACATGAGCCCAGAACAAGTCTCTGCGAAAGCTCTTGATGCTAGAACAGATGTATTTAGCCTTTCGATTGTTCTATGGGAAGTCCTCGGGATGAAGAGATTATTTGCCGGAGAGACTGAAGTAGAAACCATTAAAAATGTCCAAGGCTGTATTATTAAAAAATCACTGCCTGAATTAAACTCAGAAGTAGATGAACAGCTACTGCAGATAGTTTTAAAAGGCTTAGAAAAGAATCGCCGTAAACGCTATCAATCAGCAGCGGAGTTTGAGCATGACCTTATAGATTATTTAAACTCAAAATACCCATCGTTCGATAGTGGAGATTTAGGACGATTTGTAAAACAGATATTTTCTGAAAAACTCGCAAAGACTCAAGAAACCATTGATAAACTTCGTGCCACGGTAGCAGGAGACTCAACAGCAGCGGTAGCTGGCACATCAATTATAAGCTCAGCAGCGAACCAAAGCCCCATGGGCCTCGAGAAACTCGGATCAGCCCAAGACATGAGCTCTATACCAGTATCAATAAAACACCATAAATTTGATGTCACAAAATCACCTACGCAGCCAACTCATACTTCATTCAACAAACCAGTCAATACCAGTAGCGCTCTAAGAAAAACCAACCCACTCCGATCTCGGCCATCACCGATTAGCCGACACAAAGTCGCGAATGTTACGAACGAGCGCTTTATCATGACTTCGTTGATTGTCGCGATCTTGGCATTTGGCTTTTACATAAACAAAAAAACAAATTCAGCAAAAGGTGCGATGCAAATCCTTTTGACTTCAAACCCCAACACAGTGATGGTTGATGTAAACGGGAAAAAGGTTACAGCAGAAACCGGTGGTCCAGATGAAAATCATTACCTAAGAACCCCCAAAAGGTTTTCTTTGGGTGCCGGTAAACATAAGATGGTCGTGAAACACCCAGGATATCTACCGCAGGTCATCGAGGTCGAAGGTAGACCAGGAGACATGCTGGAGTCTGGGAATATATCTTTGAGAAAAAATCCATCGGTGCCTTGGGGACCTATCTCATTCCAAACTAACAGCAAAAAGAAGATTTTTATTTCCCTCGGATCGGGCTACTTCCGAGGACACATCCCGAGACTTCTAGATCGAGTCCCACTAGAATCGGACTACAAACTTGAAATATTCCCTAACTACCCGAGTAATAATGGTTACTTTAACTGTAAGTTCTCACCAACCCTGAGAAAAAGACGTCAACCCTACAAGGTCTATCTGAAGCTAGATCCGAACCCCCAAAAATCTCGCTGTTTAATCATACGCTAAGGTAGATAAGCACCAGGGCTGTCTCATCTAAATTCAGCCGTATTTTCTAGTGAGATACCCGTTTTCTCAAGAATACTCAATAAAAACTCCGGGTTTAATGCAGCTTTGTGTCTCATAAGTGGCACGCTAAGTTTGTCTTT
>Ga0222674_1000733_pt1 | contig 10059 bp, 11 predicted proteins | sample AntAcemetagen866_FD_179804 | JGI IMG/M metagenome (GOLD analysis project Ga0222674, IMG submission 179804) | Saline water microbial communities from Ace Lake, Antarctica - #866 | ecosystem: Environmental > Aquatic > Non-marine Saline and Alkaline > Saline | place: Antarctica: Ace Lake...
AGTGACGTCTCCTTCTGTGGTCGTTGTGACCGATGTTTTAGTAGAACATCAGAAGGTTACGTCACTATGCTTAAGCTTTCAACAATCCACAACTTTTTGAAATATCTCCGGTATAAATCAAAATCTGAAACCGTTTACGCCTTAGCGATAGATTTTTACCCCTTATGCTGGGAGGAGTCTCTGCCAACGAATATGAAATAGAGACGTAAGCCCGTACTTAAGGCGGCCACGGAGTAGGAAACGTTTTTTGATCGAATAAGAAAGTCTGTCCAACTTTTAAACCTGTTTGACCTTTACGTATGTAGATGATAGCTCCCTCATGAACGGGGGTGCCATTCGCTGTTTTTAGTTTTAACCCAGATCCGTAAAAACCTACGACATGGCCTTTTACTTCATCTGGATTTTGTCTTTCCACTAGCCTGTCGTTTATTTTCAGCCCCCATGACCGTCCTTGGTCTAGATATGCCCAAGCTCCGTAGGTTTTTATAACGGTTGGTGTGTTTTCTGCTTTTAGTTGGTTTGCTTCCATTTCTAATTGTTTAATGATTGATTCGTGTTGAGAGATTTTAAGTCTGCTATTGTTGACAGCAATTTTGATGGCTTCGGGCTCTGTGGAGCTAAAGTTGGTCCCTAGAATGCCCTCAGACCATGAAGCCGATAGGCTTATCTGTTGCTCTATAGTTATGATCTTTTTTTCTGGTGTACTCCACTTAAGTCGTACAATTCGGGTAGGGCGGCTGGCTATTTTTTTTATTTTCAGAATATGCCCAAGATGGACGATAGCTTCGTTTCCTGTCGAAGTGTCGACGTTAAATTTTGGTAGAAGATCCTCAATAACAATATTATTTAAGCATTCAAACGAGCCGGTATCAGCACGAGTTGATTGGGTGATAAGTTTTAAGTCTAATTTTAGAGGTTGGTATTTAATCTTACGAGAGTTCTCGACAGTTTTTCTTAAGAGCTCTTCGGCGGCAGGTTGTGCGATTTGTTGGTTGAGGAGTATTTTTGCATTAGGTGTTCTTACTGCCCTATGAGTCGTAGCTAGTAGTCGTCTATTTGCGATATCAATCGCTTGAAGGCCCAATACCTGAGTATCTCCGATATGGCACCAAATGGGCTGGATGGCGACGTTCATACCTAACTTCGTACTCAATGGACCGGATATAAACTTAGCACTCTGCCTTCTGAAGTTAATACTCCTGGCATCGTCCTCATTGACCTCTAGCGGTTTACTTTCGTTCGTCCATAGGGCTGCGAGTTGATTTCGTAATCGATCGAGGCTTGGTCGTAATTCGGCGACCTTATCGTGGCGTTCGTTGAAGGTGACCCAGGGAAGAACATATACCGAGTTGGTTGTCTGGGATTGGCTGAGGGCCTCGTCACTCCCGACAAGTACTTTGATCAATACAGCGATGAATATTAGTGATTTCATATGGTTGGTATCGGTAGAAACTTTTCTATAAACAGCAATTTCAGTCAAGACGGTTAGGTTTCATATGATAGTTTGGCGAAGTAATTTAGTGTTTTTAAGTGGTTACCTTTGGAGGTGTCATGGCATTTTTCTCTCTCATTTTGTTGGTTTTGTCCTTAACTTACCTGCTGGTTAGCATCGATAAGAGTCGATCGGTAGTCGGTGTGAAAGTAGATGGTATGAAACTGAAAGGATTTAGAGTCTTAGTTTTACGACGTTGGTTGAATCGTAGAGTAGGTTTATTGAATCATATTTCTGTGCCTAGTGATCAAGGCTTTTTATTTACTAAAACAAGGTCGATTCATACTAATGGTATGCTGACTCCGATAGATGTAGTTTTTCTGGATCAGGATTTCCTTATTTCTGAAGTGCATCCTGATGTCTCCCCTGGTGCTACCATAAAGGTCTTTTCTTACCAGAGTAATTTTTCTCATGTGTTAGAGCTTGCACCCGGTAGTATTTCTAAAAGTCTCAAACTGAAGAAAGGGCAGAGCCTTGAATTTGCCTGATGTTCTTGAGAAAGAGTTGATTTATGCGTTGAGCGGGATGCTGTTCTTTTTTGGTGTGTCATGGTGGGTTCCTTCGGTTATAAATCATTTTGGACGTAAGTATTTCTCGTGGCCGTTTAATCGAGCTCTTTCTCGGTGGTGGCCTTTTGTTCTATCTAGTCTTTATATCTACTTAATTCGAATCAATCAGGTGCCAGTTCCACAGGTGGCGTTCATCGCATTGATCGCGGTATGTTGTTACGGGATTATTCGCTGTGATTTATTTTTCCATGTTATTCCCGATCGTTTTCATGTGGTTTCTTTCTTGGTAGTTTTAGGTTTGTTGTATGTATCTCATGTAAGTTTCGAAGAAATTATTATCAGGGTTTTATTCGCATTTTTCGTCTACGTAGGTTTTGTTGTTTTAAATAGCCTTTATTCCTATGCTAGATCAAAAGATGGTATAGGCTTAGGTGATGTGAAGCTGTTTTCATGGTTGTCGATTTTATTTTTTGAAGGAGTTTTTGAGATTATTTTATACTCGTTAATGCTTTCTGTATTGTTAGTGATTCCTATGTATGTTGTGAGGAAACGAGATTTTAACGAAGGCTTTGCCTTTGCTCCGGCTATATTATTCGGAGTGTTAGGTTATTTATTGATGGGAACTATTTATTAGGTTTTGGTGTTGAGCGTGAGTGTTATGATTAATTATGATTTGATAAAACAAGATGTATGTAGGTGTATGGGAACGTCTACGTTCGGAGAGGCTGCTGCTTTGAGGATCGCTTTGAAGCTACTCAATGTCGGTCGAAAAAAGGCTGCGTTGCAGATTTTACAGTCTTATGAACGAAAAAAACACCACTAGTAGGCTTTGTGTACAAGCGGTGTTTTGTTTAGAGGTATTTCTAGCAGCTACGGTGCTTTCACTTTGATCTCACTATCTTGAGAGATAGGGAAGTCAAATGATGATTTTTTGTTTAGCACATCATTTATGTACCATATCTTGCTGTCTCGTATAACAGACACAGTATTCTCAGTAGTAACGGTAGGAACACTATTGGGAGCTGACTCGTCGTCAGAGCCGTCTTTTTCGAGTTGTTTGTATACGGTTTCGAAGGTGATTTCGGTTTCCCTAGGAGTGCGGTCTCGCCGCTCGACGATGGAGTATCTCTCTAGCATATAACGCTTGTCGATATAGGCTTCTTTGATCGTCTGGTCACTTGCTGCTTCGATGGAGCTCCGTAGAGGTCCTCTCGTATATTTCATGAGATCTACTCTTTGACTAACGTTAGTCATATTGAAAGCTTGATTTAAATACGCTTCGACGACCTGTTCTGGGTTCATGTCGATATGGGCAGGTGTACATAATTTAGAACAACTCCCGATCATAATCAGTAGCAATAGAGTTGAGTACTTCTTAACAGCAAACATTTAACGACTCTCCCTGTTCTTTGGATTCAGAAATATTGGTTCACGTACTACTATTGGATTAAGGTCCCAATAGGTTGCTTTAGGCTGTGTCGATTTAGAGGTGGATTTAGACTCGCGAAGCATAAACTTAGGCCGTGTTGGTAATCTATTCGCCACGCCTTGAGGTCTTGATGTCGGAGCTTTTGCGGTGTCATAGTTGTAAATACCTCTTTTTTGTCCGGAAGAAGCAACCCTCTTTGCGGGTGGTTCAGCCACTGAAGGACTCTTATTATTATGCCTTGGTTTGTCACGACCGGCAAGGATTCTGGGTATTTGGTTGCGGTTTGTAGCGACTACCTGGTAGTTTTGTCTACTGGTGCTGGCAGATAGAGGGCTATTGATTTTGTATAGTTTGTTGTCGATTAGTAGCAGACTGACTTCGTCGGCTAAAAATTTGTTAGCAGTAACGATCACGGGGATGCTCTGTTGCTTGAGTTGGTTGTAGTAGGATAGCGGGGCGTCTATGTGTTGTTCACTAAGGGATACATGAACATTTAGCTTTCGATACTTTGCGACTATCAATGCTTGGGCGATATCGCCATCGGCAAGAATGTCGGTTTTGAGGTGTACTCGTTTTTTAGCTCCACCAATAAGATTGCTTAGATAGTTACGTAGAGACGAGAAATTACTGAAATTGCGGGTGTTGCTAGCCTGAGAAGCGGGACTTTGTGTTGCAATGAATAGTAGTAGGAAAATCAAAACGGAGCCACGAGCCTGTTTGACCGTAGACATGTTACCTATCCTCCCTAAGAGATTTCTTTCTTCAGGCGTATTTTAAACGCTCCGAATCCGTCCATTTCATCTTGGTTTCCTGAATAGATTAGCAGTAAATTTTCTTTAGTGACATATTTTTTAAAATAGTTAGGTATCACCGAAACCGGTGTGACTACTTCTAAGCTGTCACCATACTTTTCTAACAGGTCGTAAAGGTGATGCCCTGTTTCTTCGGGTTCGAAGGAACAGACCGAATACACAAGCTCTCCACCGACTTTTAGCTGTCTCAACGCATGCTCAAGCATTGAACGTTGGATTTGTGGAAGGATCTGTAAGCTTTTTTCATCTTTGTGAATCTTGCCGTCTGGGTGCCTACGCAGTACACCTAAACCGGTGCAGGGTGCATCAATAATGATTTTATCGACCTTGTGCTCGGCTTCAAATTTTAGGAAATCGACCTGATGCCAAGTCACGTTTTCGGTATGACCTAGGCGTTTCATGGTGTCTAAAGCTTTTTGGTATTGGAATTTTGAACGTTCCAAAGCGATGATATTCGCTTCTCCATTAGCGAGCTCGTAAATGTGAGATAGCTTCCCTCCAGGACCGGCACAGGTGTCTATTATATGGTCACCAGGTTTGGGAGCTAGAAGTAACGCGATCAGCTGAGATGCTTCATCTTGGAAGGTATAATACCCTTGGCCGAATAGGCTCTCTGGCCGCAGATCAGGGGAGTCCTTAATTCTAATCGCACTCCTGAGGTTGCGTCGGTCGGTATGAGTATGCTCTCTTTTGAGGAGCTCCTGTTGGAGTTCTTGTATTTTCTCCGTCGGAGTTTTAATTAAATTCATTCTTATTGTGTAAGGCGGTGGGTGATTGTGTGATGATAGGATTTCCTCAAGCTTCTCAAAAGTAAACCTCTTAAGCCAGCGGTCGACCATCCACCTTGGGTGGGCAAACTGTAGCGCTAGGTATTCTCCAGGCTTAGTTTCTTTATCCGGTTTCGGGAAGTATACCGCTCGTCTTGCAATCTGCCGCAATATCCCATTTACGAATGAGGTCGCGTTTGGTTGTTTCTTTACGCGAACATACTCAACGCTCTCGTTTACCGCAGCTCGATCAGGAACTCTGTCCATATAAAATATTTGATAAGTTCCGATCACCAGAGCAGTTCGAATTTCTGGCGTGGTGGAGTCAAGGTCCCTTTTAGAAGTATTTTGCAGTATCCACACAATTTTTGAATGCCACCGTAAGCTTCCGTAAACCAACTCTGTTATGAAATTTCTGTCGAGTCTACGCAGACCACTAGCTCGTTCGCTGCGGAAGGCCTCATCGAGGACTTCTTCAGGCCGTCTCTTGTTTTCGGTGATTTCGACGTACGCGTCGTAGGCGATTTCTCTAGGTAAAGATAACTTCACTTATAAACCTTTCATAGCATATGCTCTGTAAACTCACTTCGCATCGGCCATGTGTTACTAAAAAATTTCTCCTTCAGGAGGGAACTTATCATCGATATTTTTGTGCGGTGCTGCTGTGATAGGTAAGGGAGATGTTTGGTTCTGGATATCATGACTTTGTACACGGGATTTTAATTTTTTTCTTAGGCTCCGTACTTCCATAGATTTTTTAACTATATCAATAATGAAGTGAACGACTACGGTCGTAGCACCAGCTAGAAAACATGCGATAAAAGCAATCGCTGTCATGATTTTAAATTCACCGATACCTGGTAAATTTACGTAAATAGGCTCTTGGTTATACATAAGCAAGTAAGCCCCTGCGCAACCGAAGACGATCACGAACCAAAACTTAAGTAGCTGTTTTATAATACCCACGCAGCGTATTTCCTATCTCGAAAGAACAAAGAGGCCGCTCTAGTGCAAGCCTCTTCTTTCATTAACGTAGTCCAAATCTGACTATTAAGTATCAGTGGATGATGAGTCCGACGTAGTAGCATCAGTGGCTGGCGCCGCAGCTTCCAAAGGATCGACCGCTGCTTCTGCCTGAGCAAATGCCGCTGCCATCGATGTTTGGGGCTCTGCGTTTCCAATGTACTCTTTTAAATCATCACCTTGTAAGTTTTTGAGAACCGCTTTTCTTGACAGAGAAAACTTCCGTTGTTCGAAGTCAGAAGCTAAAATCACAAATTCAACTTCTTCGCTTTCTTTAACTACATCAGTTGGTTTGTCGACATTGTTCACATCTAATTCGCTAACGTGAATCATGCCTTCTACACCAGGAGCAAGTTCTACAAAGGCTCCAAAGTCAGTCAACTTAGTGATTGTTCCTTTAGCTTTTGCTCCAGGAGTAAGCTCCTTAGCAGCAATCACCCAAGGGTCTTCTGTTAGTTGCTTAATTCCCAGAGAGAATCGTTCTTGATCGATTTCAATTTGTAGAACCTTAGCTTCTATCTCGTCGCCTTTTTTATAAAGGTCGCCAGGGTGGCTAATTTTTTCAGTCCAGCTGATATCAGAGATATGGATTAATCCATCGATACCATCTTCAATGCCGACAAAAACTCCAAAGTCAGTGATGTTACGGATTTTACCGCGGATAACGTCACCGATTTGATATTTCTCTTGAACAATTTCCCATGGGTTAGGCTCAATTTGCTTCATACCAAGGCTAATACGTCTGTTGTCTTCGTCAATTGCTAGAACAATGATGTCAACATCTTCGCCAATTTGAACGATCTTAGAAGGATGCTTGACGCGTTTTGACCATGACATTTCGCTAACATGAATCAGGCCTTCAATTCCTTCTTCGAGTTCAACGAAAGCGCCGTAATCAGTTAAGCTAACAACCTTACCAGCACATCTTGTGCCTTCTTTGAAGCTTTCCTTCGCAGCAACCCAAGGGTCTTTTAACAGTTGTTTGTAGCCCAAAGAAACACGCTGACGTTCTTGATCGTAGCTTAGAACCTTAATTTTGATTTCTTGACCAACTTCAAATAGTTGTGATGGATGGTTGATTCTACCCCAAGACATATCAGTGATATGAAGTAGGCCGTCGATACCACCTAAGTCAACGAATGCACCGTAGTCAGTGATGTTTTTAACAATACCATTCAATTCTGCGCCTTCGGCAAGGTTCTCTAGAGTTTCTGATCTGAGTTTTTCCCGATCTTGTTCCAGAAGAACACGACGAGAAAGAACGATATTGCCACGTTTTTTATTGAACTTGATGATTTTAAACTGAAGTTTAGTACCAATAAGTTTATCCAGATTTCTGACTGGTCTTAAATCAACCTGAGATCCTGGTAAGAAAGCTTTTACGCCGATGTCGACCGATAGTCCGCCTTTAACGCGAGACATGATCGTACCTTCAACTATTTCACTATTATCGTAAGCGTCAGAAATCCGATCCCACGCTCTAAGCATTTTGGCTCGTTCACGGCTGAGAATCATTTCTCCATCACCGTCTTCGAAACTATCTAAGTAAACCTCTACAACACTTCCAACTTCAAGTTTAGTTGCACCGTCATTTCCTGAAAATTCCGACCGCGGTATTTCACCCTCAGCCTTGTGACCAATATCAACGACTACAGAATCGCTCGTAAGTCGAACGACTGTTCCGTCTACGATTGAGCCCTCTTTGATTTTGTTGCTGTCAGCCTCTGCGAATAACGCAGCAAACTCAGTGTCCTCTTGTTCGCTCTCGAAACCGGTGTCATCGTCCTCCCAATTGATGGAAGTAAGGACATTCTCAGGTAGTGTGTTTTTGTCTTCTAGTTGCATAAACTTGTTGGACTCCTGTAGCCTGGTACGATGCCAGGGAAAAGATTTACTGCCAAATAAACGAGGTTCGTGGTTAACATGCTACGTTCTTCTAGTCAATGACTACAGTACGTAACCTCGTTAAAATACAAAAATATTTACGAAAAATCGATGGCGATTATATAAAACTTAGGCAGAACCGGTTATTATTATGAGGGGGCGAGGTTCCCATTGGTGTTCAGGCGAGGTATGATACTGTTATATCTATGTTTTTTAGCGAACCCTGTTTTGCTTTGAGAGGTGATTATTTTTTTGAAATACCGGTCTCAACCCGAAATTAAAGCCAGTTTTTGCTGTTTTGGTCTTGTCGTAGCTCTTTACGTTTTTTTGCCAACTCATACTTTGGCGGACGATTCTAAAGTAGAAAAAATAGTATGTCCCAAAGAGGTCTCAAAACTGCCGGCTGTTAGCCGTTCTGATGTTTATAAGAACACTCCGTACAAACAAGGAGAGTTGGCAGAGTACAAAGTAAGCCACTCGGTAGCTCATGTCGGCTCTGCCACTATGGAAGTTAGGCGTCCTTACAAATATAAAGGGGTTTATAAGTCACCTATTTGGCACCGAAGCTTTCACTTAGAGGGTAAAACGGGCGATTGGTATCGTTATATATTTGTAGCTCATGACAGCGTCGATTCATTAGTTAGGTCGTGGGATTATGGAGTAAGTAAGTTTTATCTTTCTCAAGATGAAAGCCATATGTTTGGTAAACACTTAATTCAGCAGAAGTGGCTGGAGTTTGATCATGCCAAATGTAAAGTCGAAGTTAGGGTTCTGGAAAAGGGCAAAAAAGAAAAGAAAGAAAGTTTCGATCTCGCTCCTGGAGCTTTAGATACCTTAGGAATTGTTTATTGGCTTAGGGAACAAACCTATAAAGTCGGCGAGAAAAAACGAGCTCTTGTATACTCCTCTAAGAAGAATTGGTGGCTTGAAGCTATTCCTCTAAAAGAAGAGGAGATTAAGGTTGTAGCGGGAACCTACAAAGCTATGAAGATTAAACTCCAAACCTACATCGGCGATGAACTCCAACAAAAAGGCGATGTCTTTGTCTGGATCGATATCGGCACTAAAGAACGCCCCATGTTAATGGTAAAGGGGAACATCAAACTCGGTAGTGTCTGGATTGAGATGACTAAGCTGAAACCGGGACGGTAAAAAAGGCCCCCCCCCCTGATTTCTCATTACTGATAAGTCCGTCTGCGAAGCCGTCGTTTCTTAACAGGTTCTTCTCTTCCATTAAAATTTACAATTTCATGGGTATATACCGGGATCTCTGTGTTCAATAGCTTGCTGATAGTAGAAGTGGGTTCTCGTCGAAGTTGACCCATTAATGCTTTCTGGTGGTTAGGTACCAAGAAATACTCAACATCATATATTGATACTTTCCCGTATATGGAGGTGCTGAAATAATAAGTCGGGTCCATAGCTGGATCCCGTGGAGCAGCAACTTGAGGCATGGTCCTAAACTTCTTGTGAAAGGTGAAAGGTTGTGAGGTACTTAGCATGTCAGATGGTTTCCATATAGACCTCTTTTTTACATGATTCTTTAAAACAGCAAAGTGGTCTCCGAAGCTACGCCATACTGCCGTTGTGCAAAGTGGCGTAGATTTTTTTCTTTTACCGAAAAATACATAACCTTGTTTAGGCCTAATTTCGTGCGTTAGTGAATCGTAACTCTCACTGTAGTGCCGCTCGATTTTAATTCCAATATTTGCATCCTCGGCATTCTTACGGTTGAACCTCACATCCATAGGTGTATGTGTGCTGTTTGAATTAATACTAGTAGTTCCCGTTTGGTGAAGGTTTCGAAACTCGCCATCTTCAACAATTTGGCTAGCAGCAGAACCAGGAAATGCGATGGCGACCTGAACACTTTCATCCATTAAATCGATAGCTGGTGTCTCGACCTCTAAATTGTCTATCGCTTCGTTTCTTGCATAAAACCTATCTACCATAGCTCGTCCAATCTCCTTCGAGTCATTCTTTAATAACTCTTCAGGGATAAAGGCGTGATCAGGTAGGTCAAAAACTCCTTTGCAAATCTCGCTCATGGTAGCCATTGAGTTGCGTAATGGGTCTTAGGAAAGTGTTACTTTCATTTCTACCTTTATTTCCCATGTCTTACCCCTATATGTGGTGTGTGGTT
>Ga0222674_1000736_pt1 | contig 10031 bp, 8 predicted proteins | sample AntAcemetagen866_FD_179804 | JGI IMG/M metagenome (GOLD analysis project Ga0222674, IMG submission 179804) | Saline water microbial communities from Ace Lake, Antarctica - #866 | ecosystem: Environmental > Aquatic > Non-marine Saline and Alkaline > Saline | place: Antarctica: Ace Lake | collected...
TGGAGTGGCTCAACTCGCAATTGGGACGAAATTGATGAAGTTTATTTAAATCACTTGCCAACCGAGCAGAGCGCAGGTACTAAAATTATTGCTTAGAGCGATACGACATCTATCCTGAAAAATTCCGGTTGATACAACCGTATACCCAGTAACCAGTAATGGAAAAGTAGAAAAGTATGTCGCAATTAGGTTTGATACCACCGGAAGGAAGGAAGCTGAAAAGAACCTTCTTGAGGCTACCGAAAAGACGCGTAAAGCAACCGAAGCTAAATCGGAGTTTCTTGCTAATATGAGCCACGAAATCAGGACTCCTCTGAATGGGGTTATAGGTTTTGCTAATTTGCTTTTCGATCAAAAGTTAACTGAAAATCAACATGAAAAGGTGGGGATTATTAAAAGCTGTGGAGAGCATTTGCTATCTATTATTAATGATTTCCTCGACTACTCCAAGATTGAATCTGGAAACCTTGAGTTAGAGAAAACTCCTTTTAATATCAAGGAGGCATTTGATTCCCTTACTTTTCTTGTGAATCATCTCGCATCTCAAAATGGCGTAAATATTCATATCTCTATACCGGATGATATACCTCAATATCTGATGGGCGATATTACCAGGCTAAAGCAAATACTAATTAACCTGACCAACAATGCCGTGAAGTTTACAAAGGATGGCGAAATTTGGATATCGGTAACAGCTAGTGCTAAACAACAGGGAGTATATGAATATCAATTTGAAGTAAAAGATACTGGGATTGGGATGTCAGAGGAAGGACAAAGCAAGTTGTTTAGTGTCTTTACTCAGGCCGATTCATCAACAACTAGAAAGTTTGGTGGAACCGGGTTGGGATTGGCTATTTCCAAAAACCTGACGGAACTGATGGGTGGTCGAATTTGGGTAAAAAGTAAATTAGGAGAAGGATCTACTTTTTACTTTACGATTTCCGCTGAAGTCGTTGATTCTACGATGGTGGAAACTCGAGAGAAAGTAAAGAATACCATTGACAGTGAAGCTGGGTTAGTACGGCCCCTTGAAATATTAGTAGCTGAGGACAATAGGATTAACCAGAAACTTATTATGGGTTTGCTTTCCAAATTAAATTATCAAGCTGATCTAGTCGATAATGGATTGAAAGCGGTGGAAGCTGCGTTAAAGAAAAAATATGATATTATTTTTATGGATGTGCAGATGCCAGAGATGGATGGTTTGGATGCCACAAGGAAGATATCTGCACGTCTGATTGGTAGTGATAAGCCCGTGATTGTAGGAGTTACTGCTAATAATATGGAGGGAGACCGAGAACGGTGTTTTGCCTCTGGGATGGACGAGTATATTCCTAAGCCGATCCGTATTACATCCTTGTCGGAAGTATTAGAGAAAACTTATTCTAAGTTGAAAGGTAATGAGTCTGGAAGTGTTGGAGATGGTGCTGATGAGCTGAATACTCCTGCTTATGTTGACAAAGAATTATTATTGGACCAGGAAGCTCTGTTAATGGATTATAAGGATGCACCCGACGTGCTACATAAAGTTATAGGAGACTTTCTTGCTAATCACAATGACCTTCAAAGTAAGATTAATTGTGCCATACAAGATCAAGATGCTGAGGCCCTAGGTGCTTGTGCGCATTCACTGGTCAGTGCGTTGACAGGTCTTCATGCTAATAAGGCCGCTGAAATAGCCTCTCAGCTCGAAAAAGCTGCGAAATCCAATCAACTTTTACAGGCCCATCGCATCTACATGTCCCTTCTGGAAGAGTTTGATATTTTGGTGCCGTTGCTCTGGAGTCTTGCCGGTAAAAATGTCGCCTAGATAATTAAGGTTTTGCAGTGCAGAGAATCTGCCCACCAATCTGTGGCTGCAGCGCACCTAAAAAGGAAAGTTTTCTTATCGGTGCTTGAAGATTGATATCCGAGAAGCCAGATTTTTTAAGTAAAAAAGCTAAACTGTATTTCGTAAATAATGTTTTGTGTTGTGGATCCTGTACTCCTGACCAGTTGTTGGGGTTTACGGTACATTCCCAAGAGTTCACATTGGGAGTAGTTACAACCAATAGTCCGTTGGACGATAAAGATTTACGGCAAGATACTAAAAAATTGCTGGGAGAGTCTAAGTGCTCAAGAATATCAAAGGCGAATAAGAGGTCAAATTTGCTGGTGAGTTCCTCGTGCCATTGGGGCTCATTGAGGTTTAATTGGCCAAACTCCCACAGCATTTCAGAGGGGTCCGTCTCTGGTTTAACGACGTCGACTCCTAACGCTTGCGACGCGCCCATAGACATAGCTTTCTGACAAAGGTACCCGGAGCCGCAGCCAAGATCCAGGATGTTCAAGTTAGTAAAGCTATTAATACCTAATATTTTTAGCCAGTTATAATGATCAATGTCAGATTGTCTGCATTCAGTCATGAACCCACCAAAGTGTCGGATCTTGAAAAATAGCATAGAAATGTATCTTCGTCCCTAAAAAGGATAGATTGTGTGCATAAATCATTAAAAATATTAATTTTATATTAATTGGTTAGTTGTATTTGTTTGCTTGATTAATAAGAAATAAAAGTTTATAAGACGCCATCTCACATTTAGCTTTTCCTACATTCAGTGGGACAGGCCCGCCATGAGCAGGAGCAACAACTTCATGTCACTAGATAGTACAAGCTTGTCCGAGGATCGGAATCAAGCAGACAATGAGCAGTCGCCTTTGGGTTTCACTCAGTTCGACTTGAATCAAAATGTTTTAAAAGGGGTTGAAGACGCAGGTTATCAGATCCCTAGTCCAATACAAAAAGAAGCGATACCTCACGTCCTAACGGGGGGTGATTTGGTCGCTCAAGCGCAAACTGGCAGTGGTAAAACTGCCGCATTTGCTGTGCCAGCTCTGCATATGTTACAGTTCAACAAATCAGTTGAAGTCTTAGTGCTTGTCCCAACAAGAGAACTCAGTTTACAGGTTGTTCAAGAGTTTGAGCGGCTTGCAAAACACCTAAGAATCGGAGTCGTTAGTGTTGTTGGTGGTGAGTCTGGGTACCGACAAATTGAAATGGTAAACCGGGGCGCTCAAGTTATTGTCGCGACACCTGGTAGGTTGCTAGATCATCTGTCTTCGAATAAATTTAAAAACTTTAAACCTCAGATGGTTGTTCTAGACGAAGCCGATGAAATGCTAGATATGGGCTTTATTGATGATATTCGTCAGATTTTAGCTTACACGCCAACTAGCCGGCAAACTCTACTTTTTTCGGCTACTATACCAGCGCCAATCGCAAGGCTTGCAAACGAAGAACTTAAAACTCCGAAGCATATTAAATTAGTTTCTAAAGAAGATAATCATCAAGACATCGAGCAAGTGCTTTATATGGTACGGAGCAAAGAGCGTGAGAATGCTTTGATCCGTTTAATCGAGTCGGAATCTCCTGAAAAAGCCGTGGTATTTTGTCGTACTAAACGAGATACCATCGAGTTGTGTGAAAACCTCAACAAGAGAGGTTTGGCAGCTCAAGCACTTCACGGTGACCTTACTCAAAACGAACGTAATAGGGCTATGCTTGAAATCAAACGAGGTAACACTAGGATTTTAGTTGCTACTGACGTGGCTTCTCGTGGACTAGATATACAAGACCTCAGCTACGTCATCAATTTCCATCTACCAGAGAGTAAAGATCGTTATACTCACCGTATTGGCCGGACCGGAAGAGCTGGGCAAAAGGGTAAAGCAATTAGTTTTGTAACTCCGTCTGAGCTTGAAGGGTTTTCATACCTTAAGAATTACAAGCAATCTAATTTTACCTTAGCTTGTTTGCCCTCAAGGTCCGATGTTCAAGGTAAGCTCAATAGATCGTTTGTTGATGAACTACGTGGAATCACTATTACTGAAGAAGCGAAGGTAACCTGTGATCAACTGATACCTGAGGAAGAGTCTCGTGAATTTTTGCTTCGTCTTTATACTTATGCCAAAAGAAACCAAAAAGTTACTGGAGCCGAAGAGCTAGGGTTTAGTCTCGAAGATACCGAAAAACTCTTCAATAGTATGAGCGGTAGACGACGACCTTCAAATGGACGTCGCGGTGGCAGGCCACCGTTTGGCAGAGGTAGAAGCGATAACAGAAGCGGCGGTAGTGGGCGAAGTAGCTTCACACGACGTGGGGATCGAGATGATTCTGCCGGACAAGGTCAGAGTGGTGGAAGACCGCCTCGACCTCGAAAACCCAGTAAAAGTCGATCCAGCTACCAAGCTGCCTCGCATTAACATATAAATTTAAAAAATTAATAGCATTCGATCATAGCTTTACTCCTTGGGCAAAGCTGCATCGGTGGGTCTAGCCCAAACCTTGTCTGTCCCGGCCCCATTTGTCCGTAGAGTATGATTCGCCGATCTTTTTCGGAGGTTTCATCTGGGAACTGTCCGAACATGACAAATAGACGTTTCATTTCATCGCAGTATCTATAGCCATTACGGCACAGATCGAAGTCTATTTTGGCCTCGTATTCCGTGAAGGAAACAGGCGGCCTAAGAGACGCGTTGATATTTCGAGATATTTTTTTGAGTGCTATATAGGCCTCGCGGTTGCTGCGATCTTTAATATACAGATACATCAAACCAGTTGCTTTCGACTTATAGGTACAGATTTCTTTAATGGGATAAATTTTGGGGTCTTTTGGGAATGAGCATAACTCATTTGATTTGTCTGAGTCAGGTCGATGTCCGGTTTGTAAGTTGGATTTTAGTTTAATATAACTCCCGTCAGCACTGCTATTACTTGATTCCGAGCGTCTTGGTCCTTGGTATTTAGCCAAGTCAAATAGAGAAATTTTTTGCAATCGAGCTAAGCGGTTTCTTACTCGGGTAGAGCTGGGGTATCGTAGTTCTCTTCCCTCTTCAAAATTATCAATAAACTCTCCGCATGTTCGCTCAACGATCATTGTTTTGAGAATCCAGTTAGATAAAAAATCTTTATTAAAAATCCCCTCAGTCTTCATCGACTCAGTAACGTTCGAATAGTAGAAAATCTGATATTTCAACGCCCTTAGGCACCCATCTAACCAATCACCTGCTTTTCGCCGGCATGCCTCCGCATGCTTAGTGTATTCTGGACACTTATAGCTAATGAAAAAATGTGGCATATTGACGGCGCCGACGTTTCTCGAAATCCGGGTTTGTGCATGTAGTCCGTATACGTCGGCTTTTATTTCAGCCGACTGGTGAAAAAGTGGTGTTGAACCTTGTCTAATAAAAACCTCGGCATCAGCCCAGTGGGGGAGTGGTAGTTTTTTTTCGGTATTTTCGATGTTGTATAGAAGGTGGTGGAACTTCATGGATTCACTGCTAAGAAGAGCGGTATTATCACCTAAACCTACTAATTTGACATCGTACTTGTTTTGAAAGTCTGGAGGAGAGATTAAATCATTACTGAACTTAAGTGGGTCGGAGAAATAGAGTTCCCGGGTGAAATCTATCTTTAAAAGATTACTAAACATAAACTCACGCTGATCTTTATTTAAAAATATCGCCTCTTTTAAAGCCTCAATTTGCATACTAAGTATGGACTCATCCATAATCGTACCAGGGATATGGCGATTCCCGAAGATATGCCCCCATTCGTGAAGCAATACCAACGATAGCATATAAGGGTCTTTATAGTTTAAGGTACGCCACTCCCCTTTTTGTTCATTGCTGACAGATGCGCTATGGTTTGTGATCCACATGGTTTTTATCTTGGGAAACACACTAGCATAAGACAGCTCAGGTTCTACTCCGTCAAGTGCTTGGCTGTCGTGTGGGGCAAATATAACTGTTAGATCTGTGTTATCACACTTGTCCAGGAAGGTGAGGTTTCTGATAAATGCTACTTTAGCATTGTTCTTCTCTACTTTTTTTAGGTCAATGTATTGAATCCATTTATTGAAAGTATCTTTGATTTTTAAAGTTAACTTATCTGTGTCAGGGTAGTCAGATTTATTTATAATACAGATTTTAATCGAATTATGATCGAGGGTCGATTTAGTAAACCAGGCTGCGTGATCAAATTTTCTGAGTGCTTGGAGCTTGGATGAGTCTATTGACTGACACGCCAATAGGCCGGTGAAAAGAGTTAGAAGTAGGAACTTCCTAGATGTTGGTCTAATTATCTCCATCGAAATCATCTATTTTCTTAGAGGAACCGTAATACAAGCAGTAGCCTTTAGGGCGCGCATAGAGCTCAAGGTATTTAGTTTTTCTACAACTCTCATCACCCTTCAATCTTGCCGTTTGAACTTCGTTTACTTCTATAAGATCGCTTACTTTTGAGTTTGTTTGTTTTCCGCTTAGAAAGTCTTTTCCCATGACAGAGCCAGATATTTCTCTAGTCCCAAATACATGTCCCCAACTTTGGAGCATGGCTCGGTGAAACTTTTTATTTGAGAGTTCTAAGTACTCAGAAGAGATATAGATATCACCACCCGGCATTAGATTTTTTACGCGAGATTTATTTTTTATCGAGGCGATATCGATGGAAATATTCTTAGGCTTCTTACCTAAGTGGATTGTAAGGTTAGCGGTAGAACAAGATTCTTCATATTTGATCGTCGTTACAAAATGGTACTGGTCTTGGGGGGAGTTGAGCCCTAGGTTTTTGATAGCAGCGATCCATGGTTTGGCAGCTTCGAGGCTAGGTTGAGTATATTGCTCAACCTTATCGCCGATTAGACAAAATTTTATCGTCTCATTATTTCTTTCGTTGTTAGTTAAGAACCAACCAAACTGAGGCAAGCCTCGACCGAAGCCTGCAGTATTTCCCACTCCGGCACCTTCGCGGTTCAATTGGCTTGTTGATTCAGGAGAAGTTCGGCAAGAAGCTAAGATTACTAAAGCTGAACATAAGATGATTTTTTGTATTGAAAATTTCTTGGTAAACATAGGTGCTTTTTGAAACCTCTGTCCAAATTTAGAGATAAGAACTATAATAGCTCTATTCTTGGATTAGTACAACGGGTATAGAGTAACCCATAAAAACGGCGATCATAATGGTATCTATATATGATTACAAGAAGTTTTCTAAATTTCTGTTCGCACTTTTAAAACAGAAAAAAGCTGAGAATTCCAAGTATTCTTACCGGTATATTTGCCGAATTTGTCAGCTGCAATCGCCATCTGTTTTAACAGATTGGACTAAGGAGAGACGGCATATTAGTCCGGATATGCTGGAGAAATTAAACTCGTTTTTATGCCTAAACCGTACTGAGCTCGACTATGCTTTTTGCATGATCGAGCTAGATAGGTCTAAGTCATCCGATACCAAGAAAGGTATCTTGGAGCGGATGGAGCAGCTGATTCCGCCCAAAGAGCAAGTACTCATTGCTGCCCATGCTAAAGATGCTTTATCTAAATGGCAAAATCTTGTGATCACGCAACTCCTAAATTTACCCAATGCCTCAGCTGACCCACAGTGGATCGCCTCTCGACTAGGAGGAAGGATTACCGTCCAGCAAGCCCGAGAATCATTAGCAACTCTCGCGGAGTTGGGGATTCTCGTTGAGACAGACGATGGGCTCAAGTGCATTCTCGAGCAATTTGAGGTTTTTAGAGAAGGTGTTCCAGCCGCAGCAGGTCGGCAGTTTCATACGGAAATGATGGATATTGCCTCAGAAGCAATTCATATACAGCCTATTGCAGAGCGTTACTTTGGCGCTAACACGTTTACGGTAAAAAAAGACGATATTGAGCAGATACAAGAAGAGCTTTATAGGTTTAGGCTCCATATTCAAAATAAATATGCTGCTTGTGGCGAAGGCGACGAGGTTTATCATCTCGCGATGCAGTTTTTTAAACTATCCGAGTAAAGTTAAAATCGAATCAATTGAGCACTATTCTTTTAGTTTGTAGGCACTGATTTTGGCGCGATAGCATTTATCTGATCAGCACTGGATTTTCGGCACGTAAATGTGTCACTGACGGGACGTGTTAGGGAGGGTCGAGCACCTTTATGACCTGGCTTAACATCAAGCAGTGCACTGTCTTTATAAGTTCCGTTGTAGGAACCATCTGCTTTGGTTTTTAGTTCGAGGTTATGACCACGGTGCACGAACCAGCCTTTGTTCCATAAGTTGAGATTTGACTGCTGTAGAGGTTCCCAATTCAGTTTCGCTAGTTTGTGGGCGAAGGAAATTTCATCATCAGTATATTTAAATGAACCAGTTATCCCTGATTTTGTAACCGTGGTTAGTTTCTCCCAACCTCTGTCGTCATCGGCTATATTTCCGTAGTTGATTGTTAGTTTATAGAGACTAACTTTAGTATTTTCTGGTGTTTCCTCGCTTTCAATTTGAACGACGTACTGAGCACCAGTGGGTGCTGACTCGTTTTCTTTGGGAGCTTCGCAGTAAAGATATGCTTTGTTAGCGGGATTTTCAGAGAATGTATAGGGGCTGCTATCTTCGGAGGGGTGCCTGAGTACTAAAGATTCCTCGCCCTGGATAAGCACTTGGTTGACATCTGGCAGATAAGTAACATTCAAAGGTGTATTTAACCTTTCGCCGAGCCAATGCGCAGTAGAACCATCTTCCGCGCGAATTATTTTTGCGATGGTTCCCCAAGTATGACCAGATTCATTTGTTACTGTTGCGCGGGCCTGTGGACCGTCAATTTGAAATTCTATGGAACACTTCTTATCAAGTTGTACGTCAATTCTCTTATCTCTAAGCAGGTAACAAAGAAACGAACACTCTATATTATCTCGAGAAAATTTAACCCTGTCGATTTCTTCCATGACAGTGTCATTTTCGGACTTTAAAGACGTGGAGTGAGATGTGTGCCGACATGAAATGCTAAGGATTGCTAAGATAAGCATAGTAGAGACTAAATACCGCATAGTTGACCCTGTCGAAGACTTGGTTATTAAAGCTATGTAAGAAGCCTATCAAGAACGACAAACTTGGTCAACGAAGTCTAAATAGGGTGTTTTATCTCATAAGACTTCGGTAAGTGTGTTGTAAAAAAATATTTTTTCATGCTTACTCCGGTCGGTTTGAGTATTTAGGCTTACTGTCCAGTGAGGTTCAAAAGGCGGTATCTATTTATGCGTCTAACAAAGCCAATGAGTCGTAGAAGCATCCGTTCTAAAGTAGCGAACAGCCGAAGTATCTATGAGATCAGCCTGGACTTTAGTTAATACTAAAAAAGTAAAAAAGACCTAAAGTTTTTAGGTGGTTCTACCGATACACTTCAGTGCAATAACTCGTGAGGGGCAGATGAATCTAGTGACTTTAACAGTTTTTAGTATGACTTTTGGATTAGTAGCCATGAGCGCGTGTAAATCCACCGATCATACTGAGTCAAATTTAAATGTTATTGATGGGTCGAACGTTACCGAGCCAAAACAGTCTCCGGGGACGTATGGTATTAAATCTTATCGAGGTACTGAGTTGGTAGGTACGGCCTCGGCAGTAGCAGTTTCAGATACTACTTTTTTAGCCGTTAAGCATGTGGTTGTTCCGGAAACGGCGACCAAAATCGATCGCGTCGATATCATCGCGTTTGATGGTAAAGTGGTTAAGTCATTTAACCCTACTGGAGTAGGTGTTTTGAGGGTTTTAAATCCTAACTCTAATGGTCCTCACAGCGATATTGGAGCCTTTATATTTAAAAAAGCTATAGCGAAGCTTCCCCACGGGTTTGTCTCTTTGGCGCCAAATCAATATATCCGGGGACAGGACGTTTATATAGTCGGAAACGGTATACAGGATTACCGTGTTTTAAATCCAAGTAGTTTTACTAAAGAAGAATTGGCTAAAAAGAATAGTGGTAAGCTCCGTTTTGGTTTTAATAGAGTAGCGCAGATAGATTCTTCAGGTTTTTATATCAATGGCGCTGCTTTTGACACTCCTGGTGAGAATGATATATCGGTGTCGGGACCTGGAGATAGCGGCGGTAGTCGTAATGGGTCTTAGGAAAGTGTTACTTTCATTTCTACCTTTATTTCCCATGTCTTACCCCTATATGTGGTGTGTGGTTGATTTCTAAATTGACTATTCTGACCAAGTTTGAGGACGTTGCAGCGA
>Ga0222674_1000738_pt1 | contig 10021 bp, 8 predicted proteins | sample AntAcemetagen866_FD_179804 | JGI IMG/M metagenome (GOLD analysis project Ga0222674, IMG submission 179804) | Saline water microbial communities from Ace Lake, Antarctica - #866 | ecosystem: Environmental > Aquatic > Non-marine Saline and Alkaline > Saline | place: Antarctica: Ace Lake | collected...
GAAGTATTTCTTCTTATGTAAATCTAAAACGTTCGGACAAGAACTAAAAGTCGCAGCTAAAAACTTAGCTCCCCTACGAGAAATATTCCATATCCCAAGGTTCGCCATTGTTTTGGCTTTTACCACAAACTTCTTAATAAGTTTTTTTGAGTACCATTGCAGGTAAGTGCCCGCGCTGTCCGTTACTGATAATTTCACGACTCGATACGCCCCGACTGGTAGCACCCAACTTTCATTTACCTTTTCAGTATTTGAGCCCAGTTTATGGTTCAACGTATAAAACGCTTTTTTTGTTTCTGAGTATAGATCTACCTGGAGTTTAGCTGACTGAGATTTAAAACTGATATCCTCATCAAGCTTTATATCCACATAAAACCCACCTTTGTTGGTCATCAATTTTTGTCCATAGAATGGTTTTACCATATGTACAGACGCTTGCACGTCAACAGAGCAAAGCAACAAAAGCAGTGACAGAATTTTCATAATCAGATCTCCTATTGTCATTCCCGGCAGCTTAGTTACGTTGGGAACCCCTTGATAACACCGAAGGTCCCCGACACACACTTATATTCGTTGGAGATGACTCACTCTAACGGGAGCCAAACCTCACTATAACCACCATCGGTTTTACGTTCTAAAAAGATAAGAGCACTTTGATGATTCGGAGATAACTTGCTAATTTCGAAACAAAAGAAAATTTCCCGTGAAGAAATAGGAGTATAAATTAATCAAAAAACGCCATAGTAGCCCCTCACCGTCAAGTTAAAACCTTCACACAAACCATTGATTTCACTTAAAAAAAATGAAATCAGCGCAAAAAAACCAAAAAAAACTCAATTTAACCTAAATAATCTAATGGGAGAACCGAAGGTATGTACAGCGGTAGAGAATCTGTCGCCTGAAATTTAAAGAGCTTTAGAGGAAGCACCATGAATTTGAATAAGAGCCTTATTGGCAAAATACTAGCTATGGTTATGACGTGGGTACTAAGCTTATCCTTCAACAGCCAAGCAGATGCAACTGACCTTAAGTCTAATGAACTCCGCGGGGAGTCCAGCAAGTTACCCGTCGATGTTCTACAGAATAGATTCTTCCTAAAATCTTGGCGCCCTGAAATTGGAGTTATGGTGGGTTCAATGCTCAACGAAGCCTATACCGAAACTTCTTTAACTGGAATTAGGGGAGGCTTGTTTTTCAATGAATGGATGGGAGCTGAAGTTCAGTACTTTAGAACTTCGGTTGAAGACTCCGACGATCGCAAAGCTTTGAATAAGAAAAAATATAGAGACTTAGAGGACGAAGTTGAAGTTACCCCGGACCCAGAAACTAACCCCATCCATAGCGGAATTGATGTCAATGCAGTCATCGCACCATTTTACGGTAAGATGAACTTACTAAACAAATACATCATCTATTCTGATCTATATTTAAGTGCAGGGTTATCTCGTGTCAATACCGATCAAGGTGATATCGGGTCCTTACTAATAGGAATGGGCCAGAGATTTTATATTGGAAAATCCACATCAGTACGAATTGATTTCAGGAATCATATTTATAACGAAAACAGAGGTAACAAACGTTCTAGGAAAAATGCGTTAAGTATCGACTTTGGCGTAGGGTACTTCTTTAGGTAAAGGATAGAGAGTGGGTATATGAGATATTTGATATATACAATTTTGGCGTTCTTTCTTTCATCAAACATATTGATTGAAGATAGTTTTGCACGCTCAAAACGTAAAAATAAAAGTTCAAAACGCTCTCATTCATCTATCAAAAAAAGATCTAAAAAACTCAGTATGAATAAAGATGATAATAGATTTGATAAAATAAAGACTGCATACCGTAAAGGTAAAATCTCAAAACCGCAGCTGTGGAAAGAACTACAATACTTTGAAAACTCATCTAACAAACTAAGTAACAGCAATGACCTAAAGCTATTACAACTTCAAGCCATCATGATGAAAACCGAAGGCTACCCGATACTTTCTAGCCTATACGCAGTAGAAGCACTGAAAAACGGGAAAAAAGCTAGTTACAAAGACACACAAGCAGCGTGGACTCTATTGGCAGAAACTAGTAGGAACTACCCGATTCAAAACTTACTCGAACAAACTGCACAAAGTCTAAAAGTTAAATCTGCTCCTCCCGGTTTTGGTAACAATTGGTTTTACTACGAAGGAAATGCTAGTTACGCGGATAAGCATTACAAAAAAGCACTAGAATACTACAAAAAAATTAAGATCAACGACAGACATTTTTTATCGGCAAGATATCAGATGGGAAATATCTTTTTTGCTAAAGATGACCTTAATAATGCCATCCTATCGTTTAAGACCATGCTGAATTCCGTAAGCCAAACACTTGCACCAATTTCAGCAACAGAGCAAAAAGAGCTAAGTAACTATGCGAAAATCGCATTAGCTAGAGTCTTCTATCAGCAAAAGAAATTTAAAAGTGCAATAAAGTTTTATCGATCAGTCGATCGAGATAGTACATTATTTTACGACGCTCTATTTGAGCAATCATGGGCATTTTTCATGGGTGGTTATCCAAACCATGCTTTAGGAGCGCTACACGGAACTGAAAGCCCCTTTTTCGACAAGGTATTCAACCCCGAAGCCTCAGTATTAAGAGCAATCACCTACTATTGGATGTGTCGTTATGAAGACAGTAGAACGGCTTTAGCTGATTTCACTGACCGACATTCTGAAGCCGTAGAATCTCTCTCAGAATTCCTCGACCGAAAACGATTGCGACCAGAAACAGCTTATCAATTATTTGAGAATTACGCGTTAGGTGTTTCTAGTTCATCTTTAGGCATACCTAAAAATGTCTTAGACTCCGCATCATCCACGGAAAGCATGACGTTATTACGAAATCAATACGCCGCACTTGTCGAGGAAGCGGATAAAGTCAGTTCACTAGGAATTTTCAGGCAAAAGAAAAACCTTCGAGCAACAAAACTATTAAGAGGCCAACTAAAAACGCTTAAGAAGGAACTCGGTAGCCAGTTTATTGTCGAGCTAAAAGGTTTAAAAAACCAATTCGAGCGCTTATATGAACAATCACAGTTTCTATATGTAGAGCTTCTAATGAGTGAGAAAGAACAACTCCTCGGTCGTGAGCTTCACGCATCATCTAAGATAGATAAGGTAAGCAGAAAAAAGAAAATCATAGGTTGGGGTAAAAACAACCAAGCATGGGGAAGCAACGGATTAAATGAATTTTGGTGGGATGAAGTGGGTTTTTATATCTACAACATCCAGCCTAAGTGTAATACGCATTAAATTTAAAGACACTTAGAGGAGTCTGAAATGTATAAATCATCGCCATCGATCTCAGTGTTAAGAGCATTTATGCTTTTACTGGTATTCGGAACCACTGACATCATAGCCGCTAAAGTAGCGAGACATAATAAATACCAAGGACCTTCGCAAGAAGAGTACTATTCGACCGCGGCTAAGAACATCAGCCCCGAAGACCGTAAAAGAGCCGATGATCTCCGAGTGAAGACAATTGACTCTATTGCCTCTCTTCTTAAAGAAAAAAAAATCAAAGGTAGTCGGAAGTTTGAACTACGCCTACGCTTAGGCGAGCTATACGCGGAAAGACACGATTATCTTAGAGATAAAGAAATTACTGAATATAGCAAAAAATACGATACGTGGATGGCTAAGAACAAAAAAGGACGTGAACCTAGACTGTCTAATAAGAATTCTCAGGCACATTTAGCCAAAGCGGCCAATGCATTTAGAAAACTCGTTCGTGAATTCCCAAAAAGCCGCCGTACAGCCGCCGCGCTTTACGCTCTAGGCAAAACACTGGCTAGAATGGGAAGCGACAGTTCGATTATATACTTTGAACAATTAGTCAAAAACCACCCTAGATCACCACTCGTCGCAGACACTCACTTAGCGATTGCAGACTACTATTTCGAACAACATAAAATGAGTAAATCAGTCGCTAGCTATAAGAAAGCTTTGAAATACAAAAAACACAAAGCATACCCATATGCGGTCTACAAGCTCGGGTGGGCATTCTTTAACTCCACACCTAAAAATGATAAAGAAGCGAAACGTAACATACAAAAATCAATCACCTCATTCAAACTAGTTATTCGATTGAGCGATAAAGACGAACAAACAAGATCAGGACGGCTTCACTTAAAAGAGGAAGCTCTAAATGACTTAATAGTAGTTTGGTCAGAGACCGAAGATACCAACCAAGCTTGGGCATACTTCAAAACTATTGGGGAAAAAGATTCCTTCTACAAGCTTCTAGCAAAACTCGGATCTATCTACTCCGACCAAGGTCGAAACGGCAAAGCGATAGCTGTTTACAATCGGCTAGTATCCGAAGATCCAAATGGAGAAGAAAACCCAGAAACATACGAAAAAATCGTTCAGCTACATGACAAAATGGGTAACACAGCCCAAGTGGTTAGCACCCTTAAGAAAATGGATGAGCTATACGTCGTAAATAGCCCTTGGATTAGAAAACATAAAGGTAAAACCGATCTACTAGCTTCTGCGAAAAGTATTGTTGAGTTCAACCTTCATCGTTATGGTACTTTACACCATACAAGAGGCCAGAAATCGAATAGCAAGAAAAGGCTCGTGGCTGCAGCCCAAATCTATGGCGTCTACCTAACTTCATTCCCTAAAGGGAAGAACTCATATGATATCAAATTTTACTTTGCCGATATCATGTTTGAATTCAAAAAGTACGAACTCGCAGCTCAAAATTACTTAGCTGTTGCTAATGAAAAACCTAAAAAAGGTAAACATTTAAAAGAAGCTGCAATGAATGCCGTAGTAGCACTAAACAAACTAGACCAACAAACTAAATACGCTAAACTACCCCAGGCCGGGCAAGTACCAGAGCCTCTAGACATTCCCGAGAACAAGAAGAAGCTTTTAAACGGCCTAGAGACCTATGTGAAACTACTTCCAAAAGAGAAAAATGGTTACCCAATGAGATATACCATTGCCGAAACTCATTTCTCTTATGGACATTATGATAGGGCTTTAAAAAGCTTTGAAGCAATCGTTAAAGAATTACCAAAAACCGCGCAAGCAAAATCCAGTATTAGAGTTATCATTGGGTATCATTTAGAGAAAAAATCTTGGGATAAAGCGATCGCATTATCAAGGCAATACATAAACGATAAAAAAATATCAAACAAAAATCTCACGGTCTACTTAGTAGGATCTCTAAGGAAATCTCTCTACAATAAGGCTCTTGACTTAGATACTGCTGGTAAGCATGCAGACGCAGGCAAGGCCTTCTTGGCTTATCAAAAGGAGTTTTCTTGGGAAAAAACCAGTGCAGGAAATGCACTTTTTAATGCGGGTAACAACTTCTTCAAGGCTGCAATGTTAGAGGATGCACTCGCTGCAAATAAATTGCTGGTAGATAAATACCCCAAAACACCAAAGGTCAGAGATGCTATTCTAAATATAGCTCAAACCTACGAAGCTTTGGCTCAGTTTGACAACGCTGCCGCGTATTATAAAAAGTTTGCTTACAACTATCCAAGAAATAGTCTGGCATCAAGATCGCTATATAACGCAGCGACCTTATATAAAGGTGTAAGCCAAATTTCTACTGCTAAAAACCTTTTCACCAGGTACGTACGCTTATACCCTAGAAACAAGATCCACAACGAAGTGAAACTCGAGGTAGCTGAATTACAAGAACAGCTAAAACACTACAAATCAGCGGTAGCTGCATTCAAAGATTTTTCAAAAACAGCCACCAACCCTGATGACAAGTATTATGCTGATGCAAAAGTCGCAATTTTGACAGAAAACCATGTCAGTAAGAAAAAAGGCAATAAGCTGATCAACTCTATGAAGAGACAGCTTAAAAAGAAAAATAGCCCCACTGCCCTAGAAGCTCGGAGATTAATTTCTGAGTTCATTTTTAACGGAATAGAGCCTACATACTTTGCATATCAGAGGTCTGATATTAGCACTGGTAAAAAAAGCATCGAGTCTAGGATTCAATCTAAGCAATCAAAACTAGTGAGACTGGCAAAAAAATACGAAGAAGTCTTAGCCATCGGCAGTCCAGAATATTCGGTTGCATCGCTATTCAGACTAGGCCAATCTCATGAGAACTTTGCTCAGAACTTATTTACACTACCCGCACCAAAAGGCTCGTCTCAGGTAGAGATCAATCAATTCAAGTCAACTATTGATAAGCTTGCATTTCCGCTAAAAGAAGAAGCTTATAAGTTTTATGAAACTTCATTCAAGCGATCTAAAGAAGTTGAAACCTTTACAGCTTGGACTAGAAAAACCTACGATAAAATGGTGGAACTAGCACCTAGTAAACATCCAGAGGTTATCGAACAATCAGCAGATCCGAAATATATGGTACATAAAGTTAAAATAGAACCAGCAGTCGCAACCTTAGCACATTAAATCATAGCCCTAGGGCTTGGAGGGATACAAAGATGTTTAGAGGAAAACAAATACTAATACTTACCGGACTTAGCTATATAGTTATATCTTGTACGACTTCTCAGACCTATCGGGTAGATCGAAATAGTGAATATGTCGAAGTATATTCAACCAACGACAAACGAAGTGCAATGACTTCCCCCGCTCAAGATCGGTCTATACAACAAAGTATTGATCAACTTAAAGCTAAGGTGAAAACATCTAAAGCTGATACTCAGTCCTGGTTAAACCTTGCGTATCTATACGCCGCACAAGGAAAGCTAGCTGAAGCTGAGTATGCCGCCAAAAAAGCACTTAGACATGATATTAAAAACCAGGAAGCAAAAAAAGTTCTTGCTCAGGTAGCCTTAAAACGAGGACAACTTAATTTAGCTGAAATCCTTACCAACAGTCTTGGTGGTGAGAGATCAGAAGACAGCCAGGTTCTTAACCTTGTCGCGCTAATCGCCTTAGAGAGAAACAAGCCGTCAAAAGCCATGGATATGTTTAAAAAGTCACTTAATCGTGACCCGGGAAACATCACAGCACGGATGAACCTTGGTGTTTCATATTTGAAGTATCGACAGCTTTCTGCCGCAGCAGTTCAGTTCGAACGAGTACTTAAAGTCATGCCATCTCATGCAGATGCATTACTTCACTTAGCAATCATCAAAGCAGCCAAAGGTGACTTAAATGATGCTGAAGATAAGTACGAAACCGTACTAGCTGGACAAAGAAACAATCCTATTGCCCTTTACAACCTTGCTGTACTACAGAAAAACAAAGAAGATTATGGCGATGCTATTAACAATCTGAAAATTTACTTGAAAAATCCAAACGTTAAATCAAGTGACAGTGAAGAGGTTTTTGCTTTGATTGAAAAAATCAAAGATCTTCAGCAGCAATCAGGAAGCAAAGGTATTAGTGACTCTGAAATTGAAACCTTGGCAATTAACTTTAAAAATCAAAAACGAACTAAAACGCCAAATTCAAATACCATTCAAGACAGAGACCTAATCGAGAAAAAACCAGCTTCATCAATCAATACCAGCACGCCGTTGCCAGTCGATGCTGAAATTGATGAATTAGAACGAGCTTTAATAGAGTAGAGGAGAGCCGCATATGTTTAAATATATATACCTAAGTATCATCGTTATTAGTTTGGGGCTTTTACCTCAAATGGCTTTTGCAAAAAATATTGCGAAGAAAAACCAAAATGACGATACCTACACCGCTATAATGTCGACTAATTTTAATTTTAACGAAACGGCTATTGATGGTGAGATGAGAGCCCCGAACGGATTCTTCCTACAGGGGCGACAATCTCAAAGCCTGAGTCAAATGGTTAAATTAAGGTCAAGCTGGAAAAGACAGATGCGTAACTCAAGTTCTGGAGTTAAAGCCACTTTGAAATAGTTTTAAATAAATCTTCTATTATTCCAAATAAGATAAAAAGAGGCCTCGTATAAAAGCGAGGCCTTTTGCTATATTCACTCGGCACAAACTACCTACCAACATATTTTTCAACCAGCTTGGTTACATTTCTAAACCACCAATTGCAATAATATCCAATAAAATCAACCAATTGCCCTCTGGCATGAAACCTGCTTATTCATTAGTGAAGCTTGTTCAATATTACTATTAGGGGAAATTGTATGAAAGTAGAACTTAGAGCCTTACGTTTACTGTGTGCCGTCTTTTTTTTCGGATATACAAACCTAGCTAGTGCATCTTGTATTATTTCATACGCTAATCAAAGCGATGTAGCAGACGAGTTTGCGCAAGAAGTCGCGGACCAACTAAAGGTTAGTGTTCGGAGCGTGGCCTTAGGGCTAACGACGCCAATGGTTACTCAGTTAGTACCTATCGGAGACGATTGTAGCGGAACGGATTCTATCTTCTTTTCGTCATCATACAGCTTTGACCTACGCTCGCAGAATGCCACATGCTACCATCGTGGTGTTGTGATTTTGAAAGGCTTTTCATTGACTGCTGATATTGAAGTTCAGGACTCATCGACCTGTATCGGAATTCCCCAGACGGGACCACAGCTAGCCGGAGAATACATAAACTTAAATACGAGTCCTCGGCACATCAAACGAGTAGTAATATCTAAGAACAATCGTTTTATTCAAGTCTTTGGAGCTTGTGGTGGTGGCGAGTGTGACTGGGGTCGAGCAGCCCTAACTTCTGCAGCGCCTGGAACCATGAAAGCAGTATTCAATGACTCTGCTGCCAAAAGAGAACTTCAAGTTGTGGAAGGCATGGGAACAATGGACCTAGAGATCCACACTAAAACCACTTACCACGATGGTCGAGGAACCAAAGTTCTTATCGACTCATTCTACAAGAATTAGATTCTAGCGATCTCGTATAGAGAGAACATCCTATGTTCTCTCTCAATTCATTTAATAAACTTAAGTTAGTTAGATAAGCCCGGCTTCTCACCCATCATTCTCATTAACAAACTATTACCGAAACCCCACGCACCATTTAGAACCAATCCCACTGGAACCATCACTATCTGTACAGGTATCCCCTTCAAAGGAAAAACTACTAGAAACGCCACCGCACTCGGGCCAATTGCCCCAAAGACGATACTCTTCAGCCAATGCTTAGCACCAGTGTCTTTACAAACTAATTTCCAAATCAATATTCCCCACAGACCACCAAAAAAAGCCAAAGAAACCACCGCCGGAATTCCAAGCGGTTCGGTCGCCGTCATATTAAAGGGTGTAAAGGGAAAGATCCCCACGAGGTAGAGAAGTCCAATCAACCCTTGGTGAAAAATCAAAGTTGCAAAAAAACCAGATATAAACGCTTTAATATGAACCTTCATTTTTATCACTCCTTTGGAGTTCGTTATCCCCGACGCAGCTGCACTATTAAGAAAGACGATACCCTTTACTATAGACGGATGGGTAGTGAAATCTTGACAAAAACGCCTTCAAGACTAAGATTCGAACCCTTGACACGCACGCCGCCAGAGTAATGCTCTACCAAATGTCACCTTGAGACAAATCGAAATATTGCTCAAAAAATATATGAATAGTGATGGATTGGGTTAAGCTCCGAATGATTGGGTTTGACTTTGCACCCACTACTTCGATACAGAAAAAGATCTCACCGTGTAATAAAAAAAAAGTTGCCAAACTAAACCAAATGATTTAGTTTCAAGGAGTTAATGCGTGAATAGAAAACACGTCCAAGCATATGTGACAAAAGCTGGGCCTTGTCCTTATGAAGAGTGGGCAGGTAATTTACCCAAAAGGAAGAAGTCTTTGATTTCTTCCTATATTGATAAAGTTGCTCGCGGTGGTTTTAAAAGAAATGTCAGGTCTCTAAAAGAGGGATTTTTTGAAATTAAAATAACTAGTGAAGGTGGGATCAGAGTGTGCTTCGGAGAAGATGGGGATAGCTTCATTCTCCTTCTTATAGGCGGCGATAACGGAAAATTTCAGGATAGTTGCCGCATAGACTTACGCTGCCATCTTGTTACATGAATCTTTTTTTTCTTTCAAGCAGTTTAGTGAAACTTCCTTAATATTATCCCAGTTTCTTGTTTTACCGCTCCA
>Ga0222674_1000739_pt1 | contig 10008 bp, 18 predicted proteins | sample AntAcemetagen866_FD_179804 | JGI IMG/M metagenome (GOLD analysis project Ga0222674, IMG submission 179804) | Saline water microbial communities from Ace Lake, Antarctica - #866 | ecosystem: Environmental > Aquatic > Non-marine Saline and Alkaline > Saline | place: Antarctica: Ace Lake...
TTCCATGGCTTTTTCTCATAAACCAGCGATTTTCAATAATAATTTCTGTAATTTTGTTTTAGCACAAACCAACCGCCAGCCTTTTTGTTGCGCTTTCCAAGAAGGTTGAAAAACATTTGTCTTTAGGTCAAGAACAGCTTTCTCTTCTTGATACATTACCGCACAAGGCATATTGTGAACAGCCCAAGGACCGCCATCTGTTTCCACAGTTGGTTTAAAATCATTCGGACTAATTTCACGTTCCGCCCATTCCCAATCTTCATTTGACATTATTATTACCTAAAAATTATTAAACTTCAAGTGTATCATATGCAATTTTTATAAGTTTATCAATTTCTAATTGAATTGATTCTTGTTTGATTTTATCAAAATAATCGACTAAATCATTTTCTTTTTTAACAATAATTTCCAAAATATCTGTCACCAATCTAACTCGCTGAGTCCATGGATGACTTTCTCCCAAACGGGCTTCTACTCTTGAAAGTCCTGCTTGATCTTCTACCAACTTTCTCTCTAAATCTAGAGATCGTTCTGGGTCGTATGTTTTCATCAATCCCATAAACTTTCATAATATTTACCAAACAACCGAAAACCATTTGAAATTCTACTTTGATAGGCTTTTAATCCTTCAGTGTCTATTTCTCCAGTAAAACTCAAAGGTCTTGTCAATTTAGAATCTTCTTCGGCTTCTTCGAATTTTATACCAAAATCGCTGCTATAGAATTGCTCTCCCCAATTATCACTTGATTTAGCTTCAAAAGAAAAAATCATTTCATTTAAAACATATTCCCATCTTTCGTGATGTTTATCATTAACTTCATATTCGTCTTCATCTCCATGAATATGTTCTGGAGCATCTTCATTATCTACCCACGGAGAACCATGTTTGGTTGCTTTCAGTTGTTTGAGCATTGGAAGAATGATATGAGAAAGTGTGCTATCCATTCCCCAGGTATCCCAAGGATCAATACGAACACTTATTTTTTGTTTTCTAAAACTGTCGATCCATAACAAAAAACGATGAAGTAAAGTTTTCTTAAGTTCACGTATAGGTTTAGGTTTTGAGTCTGTATCAAAAACACCATAAGCAAGCAAATCTCCAAATTTATGAACCCAATCTGGGTATTCTGGTAGGCTAAAATTATCAGGTTTTTTCCTAGCCCAAAAACAAAGCATATCAGCTAATTGATAAGGCCCGAAAAAATATTTATAATTACCTATTTTGACTTTCATTCGCCATAAATCTTATTATGAGTTTGGTTGACTTTAATAAAAGTAGTGCATTTACTCAAATCTTTTAATTTTGATGCACCAACATATGTACAAGCACTTCTGACACCACCTAAGATATTCAGAACAACATCTTTAACAGGACCTTTATAAGGTACGATTACTTTTTTACCTTCCGAAGTTCGGTAGTCAGAAACCCCACCGTTGTATTTCAACATAGCGGTTTTGGAAGACATACCATAAAACTCTAAAGAAATTTTCTTTCTCTTTGTTCCGGTATATGGTTCTTCATAATTCCAACTACCTTCGCATTCTTCACAACCACTAAACATACCACCCAACATCACAAAATCAGCACCAGCAGCAAAGGCTTTTGATACATCCCCTGGTGTAGTACAACCTCCATCACTACAAATATGACCTCCCATACCATGAGCACTATCAGCGCACTCTATAACAGCAGATAGTTGCGGAAATCCTACTCCCGCAACTTTACGAGTCGTACATGTCGCACCCGAACCTATTCCTATTTTTACAATATCTACACCATTGAAAATCAACTCTTGTACCATTTCAGGGGTGACAACATTTCCTGCAAGTATATCAATCTCTGGGTATTTGTCTCTAAATCGTTTCACATTATCAACAAAATTAACACTATAGCCATTAGCTACATCTATACAGACATGTAGTATTTCTTTTGTCTTGCTATAAACTGTCTCGAACTTAGAAAAATCATCCTTGTTAATTCCTAGTGTATACCATGTGTTTTTGATTGTATTAAAATTATCATTCAGGGTAAAAAAATCAACTAGAGCATCAACAGGATAATGTTTATGGAGACATGTTTGTATATTAAACTTTGACAATTCCCTCGCCATTTGCATCGTGCCAGTGGTATCCATATTTGCTGCAAATATTGGAATACCATCCCAAAAATGGGTAGATCCTTTAAAGTTATACGTTCTTGCAACCTCTATATTAGCTCTACTAGATATTTCTGATCTTTTAGGCTTTATAAGAACATCACAAAAGTCCAATTTGATATCTTCTTCTATTCTCATGATTCACTTCAATTTAGGATAATCTTTCCACTCTACCAATTCTTTTTTATCTTTTTCGTAATCCATATATGATAATTTTAATTCTCATAGGTTTTCTTCAATCTAACTAATTAACAGAATTGAATCAAGGATTATTTAGAAAATTTCCAAAAAGCATCTGATTCTCCTGAAGTGTAATCTGAAGATGAATAGCTTACTTGCCAACCCGCTTCAGCAAAAACCTCTTCTATATTCAACCAACCTTCTTTGAAAATTCTACTTCGATTAACTCCGAATCCTTCTTTTTTAGATATTAAATCTACAACATTCTTTTGTGAAACTACTGCACAATCATTATTCCAATTTTTGACTATCAATTCATTAAAAGAATCAATCACTTTATCAGGAATAGATTGACGTTTTAACTTGCGTGAATCATTTGGGGATATAGGACCACTTTTAGTTTCTGTTGATTCATCCAATAACCTAGCTAACTTATGGATTTCTTCAATCAAAAAACTAGTTTCTGTAACATGGTGCTTCTCTGGTACGTATTTTTCTCCATCTAACACAAATAATTTAGCTTGCTTCACCTTAATCCATTTGAAGCCAGAATATTGATCAACATATTTAGTCATAAATAACTTTCTAAGAGATGAGATTTAACCATTAATTTCAACATTAATGATACCTTGATTTTGATTGTTGTTAAGCATTTTTTCCTTTTTCTCTGTATTATTCAGAGTCTATTAAATAGATTTTAGTTCGGTGAACTACCCCGCCGTCTTTAGCGGCGGGGCTTCCTATCCAACCAATAGCCCACTCATAGCGGGTCTTACATCAGGACAATAGGCTAGCCCCTCTGTTCCAGAGGTTCTTATTCTCAATCCTTCAGCCAAAATATTTTTCGCTGAATTAAAATCACGGTCATTGTTTTCCCAACAATTAAAACAAAACCACTCACGATCAGTTGGTTTTAGTTCTTTGTTCTGGTGGTGACAATGGTTACACAATTGAGAACTTGGAAACCAACGACTTACTTGTATGAACTCTCGTCCATACCATAGAGCTTTGTATTTCAACTTGTTGACAAAACTTGACCAACCACAATCTTGTATGTCTCGATGACGATTACATTCTTTCCAACGTGCTTCATCTCGTTCATCAGGACTTACTTTTGCAAGCATGGACTCAACACTTAGGTCTTCACATACAATGACTTGGTTTTCGTCAATCATACGTTTTGACAATTTGTGCAAATGGTCTTCACGCTTGTTCGTTACTTTCAAGTATAACTTGGCTAATTGTTTTTTAGCTCTACTTCTATTCTTTCCGTCTTTTGCTTTTCTACTCACTCGTTGATGTAACAACTTCAACCTTGCTTGGTATTCCTTAGCAGGTCTTGGATTAAGTTCAGCATTACCATCACTGTCTACATTAGCCATTACATTCAAGTCAATGCCAATACTTTTGTCATTAGGACGAAGTTCAGGCATTTCTCTGAAAACAGTAATACTCACATTATATTGTCCTGCCTTATTTTTGCTAATGGTAGCAAACTGAATTTCACCTTCTAGCTCTCGATGTTGGATTACATCAATTCCATCCAAGAACTTAGGAAACACCAATTTGCCTTCAACCAAGTGAATGTTTTGCTTGATCTTAAAGGATTGTTTGCCATGACGTTTTTTGAATCTTGGAAAACCTTTCTTACCTTTAACTTTTTGTTTGCATTTACGAAAAAAATTGTTGTAAGCGTTTTGCAAACATTCGACCGAGTATTGCAGTGATTGACTTCCTACTTCCTTTAACCAAGTATATTCTTGCTTAATGGTTGGCAGTTGTTTCTCATTGTCAGATCGTTTCAGGCTTCGCTTGTTTACTTTGTATTCTTCAATTCTTTCGTTGAGGAAATGGTTGTATATCCAGCGAACACAACCGAAGTGTTTATTGAGCAAGACTTCTTGTGTTGATGTTGGTTTCAACCTGAATTTGTAAGAATACAGATGTTTCACTTGTCCTCTTTGATGTATTGTTGCATGAAGTCTCGCAATGCTTCGCTCATTGTTTTGTAGTTCTCATTACACTTGTCTCGGAACTTATCAAACAATGTCTGTGGCACTCTGATATTAAGCAATTTGTCAGCGTTTTCTTTGTCCATACATCTTATATAGTATTCTCTTTACAAAAATGAGCAAGTGAAACTGATTTTTTATCCGATTTTTTGGGGAAAGATAGTTGAAGACAATTACTCAGATTGAATTAGCGTTGAGAATAGGTTATCCTATTGAGTCCTAAGACGGCGAGAAAGCTTTTCGACCTGTAGGGACGCCAATATAGGCTCTTAGTTTTACAGGTTGCCAATTATTATAAGCATTTTTGAAATTTCCATCCATCACTTCTTGCTTAAATTCTGGTGGACAACCATTGAATAAATAAGCCATTGTTCTATGATAACCTTCTACCAACTGCAATATTCCATTTTCTAGTTTTAAAATCACCACTGGTTCTTGTTTTTTACTTTGTTGTGATACATTTTGTGAAGCCCTTTGATGTCTTTCGGCATCTTGCTGATTTACAGATTTATTACCATATTTAAAGAATTCAAATCTAAATTTAGTGTTTATTTCAAAATCATTTGGAGTAACATTTATGATTCTTGGCTTCTGTTCCCAACTTGCATCAGTAATTTCTTTGATTTTATCACTTTGCATTATGGATTTAATCGAGTCGTAATCACCTACATTTGATTTAGGGGTTGCAATAGTATCATCTAAACCACTACTTACTGTATTTTGTCTCTGTTGACTTGTCGAATCGGTAGTTTTACTATTCAAATAAGGGGTTGAATTTCTCCACATGCCTCCTAATCTTTGATGAAACAAATCTTTTGCAACATAATCTGGTATATGGGGATTTTGTTGTTTGAATTGTCTTTTCAAGCCTGCATTTAACTCATCAAGTTGTTGTTCAAACCAATCTTTAAAATTAATGTCATTCATAATCTTATTTAGGCATGAACAAATCAAAATCAATTCATGGTGATGATTTTTCTGAACTTATTCCGTAGATCATTTTTTGTCGTTGTTCTGAACAGCCAAGTTTAGGAGAATTCCGTTCTGCGATTATATCAGTTTCGGTCATCCATGTAATGTTAAATTCACTTTTGCAATTATTACATAAACAATTGGTAGAACAACCGCCTTGTGGACCTCTCAGTAAAATTCCATCTTCACAATCAGGACAGGCTGGAATGTTATTCATTACACCATAAGCAATAAAATTAGCTTCATCTCTAGTTATAGATTCTCCATTTTTACTAGACCTGTTCTTAATAACAGGTTTCTTATTTTTAGCGAAAATATTCTTGATGAAATCAAACATTATAAACTCATGTGATAGATCATACCGTTAGGTCTTGTACATTCTATTAACTTACCAATACCTTTACAAGGTTGGCAAGTTTCTTTAAGTCCTTCTGGGACCATTTCTAATTGAACCAAAGGGTTATCTTTTTTATACTCGTAAATACCTGTTCCGTCACATTCCATACAAGGAACAATTACACAGTTGTCTTTAGTAGGCTCTTTGATTTCTTCAATAGGTGTATAATTTACAATTGACTGGTTTTGTTCTGGCAACTGAGGATTGCAGCCAATCAAGAATATATGTAAAAATACATATAGATATAATTTATTCATTTCACTTTATATCCTAAGAAGCATATCTTGTAATGTCTCAATTTCCATGTTTTCATTTTCTGATGTAACAATTGTCAATTGTAATATCATATATTTCACATCATTCTCCTAGAACTTGAACCGCTAATCCTCGCTTTGTTCCAATTTTCCATCAGCAACACCCAAAATATAACCTATATTTGCTGCTTGTTCCATAGATGAACTAATAATTTCGAAAATTCCATCTAATTTATCTTCCTCTGATTTTAAATCGGTTCGATCATAGATAATATCTCGAATCTTCCTTGAAAATTCGGGTGGGCAGTGGAAACCAATCGGTTTTTTATACATTATTATGTCATTTGTTGATTTTACATCTTGCTAAACTAAAGAACAAAAAAGAAAGACAGAACCATTTTCCAGGTTTTTCTCCTTTAGTCCATTTGAATCTTGTACATTCATGCAAGGAAAAACAATAAGAATAACTATCAGTTTTTGATTTAAATAACACTTAAACAACTCGTATAATTCTCATGCTATTATCTTCTTGAATATCACTAGATCCCCAAGGACCAACTTCTCCATTGCAGAACCACATTTTGCACTTCTGCAATGGCTATCTCAAATAATTCGATACCAAAATTACTGGCAACAGTAACAGCAACGGGTGTATATCCATCAACGCCATCAACAGTCTTGAGAGATTCAAGACGTTCTATAAATTCATTTAAAGTCATAATTACTCCAATTATTCTAAATCTTTCACATATTCTATAACAATAAAAAATACAATGAATTAATAAGTAAATTTAAAACGAAGGCGATCTCCTTAACAATGTTTTTACTTCTTTATTTCGTGATTCTTTGTAAATCCTATTTAGGTCTGTAACAGTTAGATAAAATATGTAATTTTATACTTTATTGGTACAACGGACTGTAAACTCGTTGCCAGCTAAATCATATATTCCATTAGGTTTCCAATAGAAGCCTAATATGTTATGACCTAATTGACGCATGAAACTAACATCAGGTAATTCTATTTCATGATTCAAACTTGCGTTCAAATCGCTGTCGCCAATGTAACCACATTGACACTTATAAACTTTACCTTGACGTTGATTTTTGCGTACTAACCCACACACATTACATCGTTGCGAGCGATAAACACAACATTGCTCTTTAACAGAAACCTTCTGTTCTTCGCAATATCGCTTTAGTTTATCTACAATTAATGTGTATGTCCAGTGACTTCTAAATCTATCTACTTTCTTAAATCGTCTTACATCATGTAATTTTTCAACATTCACTTGTTTGATATTTTTCAAATTTAATTGATTGATCGACCAATTGATGTAATTTTTTCTTAACTCTTGAATACGTCGGAAACCATTACTTCCTTTTTTCTTATTACAAAGTTTTGTTAAAATTTTGCTTAGATTCCAACCATGATTATCGTCTGTGCTTATTTGACCATCGCTCAATGTAATGCAGGTCGTAATGCCTTGATCTAGTCCGACTGTATTTCCTTTGTCTTTGAATTCATTTTTAATCTCAAATCTTAAATTGACATAACTATTTGAGATTAAAAATGAATTGAGGACTTTACCTTCTTTCAACCATTTAATTGTTTGACGATGAGGTTTAATTGGAGTTCTTATTTTCCCAAATTGTTTGCCAATTGATTTCAACTGCAAGAACCAAATCCCTTTTCGTTGCATTAAGTCACAACAAATGCTGTTCAACTCACAATTGAATTTTTCGTCAATTTTTGGCTTAGTTACCTTTGTTTCACTAAGTTTTTCCTCAAGATAAGATACATCATTGTCTTCTTTTTTAAGTTTATTGATAACCCAAATAAGTTTGCGTGCTTTCTCTGTACTTGCTTTTACTATTCCGCAGGCTTGAGTTGCAGCACATTTAATTGCACGTTGGCTTAATCTTGGATGATCGTAACCTTTAGTTGAAATGAACTTAGGACAGTTGTATTCTTCATCAAGATCGTTCCATAATGAGTCAACGTAATCTTGTGTAACTTGTTTATAATCATCAATAAAACTAGAAAGGTTGTGTTTCTTGTTGACATTGATAAGTTTTGTAGATAACCTAGAGGATCGGATCATTAAGAACCTCTTTTATTTTACTTACTTTATTTTGTCCTCGTCTTATTCCGTAAAGCCTGCAACAGAAAGAAGTAATGATACTCACTAAATCTTTAATGAGATCGGATTCATCTTCTTGGTCTTGATGAATTACTTCAATTTGGCAATTTGTTTTATCAAGCAATCTTTCAATATAATTAAAACCAAATCTAGTTAAACGATCTTTATTTTCAATAACAATTAGTGTTGGTTCACTGTCAATCATTTTCCAGAATTGAGGACGATTATCATTCATTCCACTTGCAATTTCTTTATAAGATTTTGCAATTGAGTAGCCTTTAGCAAGGCAATATTGATTTATTCTATCAACTTGATATTCAAGTTCTTTTTTTCTTGAGTGATTACTTACTCTTGCATATGTTACAATATTTGCATCTATTGGTAATTGTTCTTTAGTTTCAGAAACAATAATTGTTCCTGTCGGTAATTGTTTTGCATTTGGAATTAGTCCTTTGTGGAACCAATTATAGGCTGTACGATAACAAACGCCTTTTTCTTTTGCATATTGACTTAGTTTCATGTAATTATATAGTAAATATAATTGCATTTTTTTAAATAAAATTATATTTTTTCTTGATTATGATTCAACACTTCCAAGAAAAAATATAACTTCGCCTCTTTGTAAAACAAAACAAAGACCTAGTTTGGAAGACTTTAAAAACAATAAATTTTTGGAGTGTCCAGTATTTAATTGATGTCTGTGCGATGCTCTAAACAAGTATCTGAATTTATCAACTTCATTCATTAACTTATTCACCTAAAAATAAGGTTGTTTTAAATAATCTATTAAACATTTAAAGTCATAATTATTCCGATTATTCAGGTCTAACTCTAAATCCAGGGCGTTTGTATCCATCACCATCAATCATATACCATTTAGGTTTAGAGAAATCCAACCTGCACCTAACTACATGATCCCATCTTATTTTGTCTCTATCTTCCCAGCTATAAGTATGTTTTTTATTTAAATGCACTTTAGATTTATAATACAATTTGTCAAACTCAACTACAATAGATGTTATTTCTTTGTTTTTAGCTAATCTTTCTATTTGTCCAAGACTATATTTCTTCTTCATAATATTTATTCCAAATTATGAACATGAACTGTAATCAAGTCTTTGGTACATAAACCATAATCAACACCTTGATTACGAGCTAAATAATTAATAAAATCAACTAGAACGGCATCAATTTCATCTTGAGTCAAATCACATTGACCATTTAGGTTATTCATGTGGGAATTGAGTTCAATTGTTTCTTTTGCTGTCTTTCGATAAGCATCAGCAGTTTCTTTCAACAATGTGAGAAATTCAATTTTTTGCATGTTTATCCTTTTCGGGTAAATCTTTTTCTTCAGAACAGTACCATTTCCAAGCATCTTCAAAACTATCTACTAAAACAGATCCGCCAGCAGGATATGCTAATCCACATCTAATTGTTGTAGAACCATAACAATTTAAATTCATTACTAATCTTTTTCTGCCTCTTTTCCACACAACCGATGCGCAATCATCATCAGTTCTACCAGAATCATCAGGAATAGGACAAAACATATTAACCTTTATCCATCGGCGGCGAGAAAACCCCTACTTTCGTAGAAAGTTTGGGTCGGTACTCCGACCCAAACCTCTTTAGTGTAGTGGGATGAGAGCCGCCAATTAGAAAAAACATAATTAAACTTGTTTTTTAACAATATGTTACTATAATATGTTACTATAATATGTTACTATAATATGTTACTATAATATGTTACTATAATATGTTACTATAATATGTTACTATAATATGTTACTATAATATATTTGCTATGATAACCAAATGGCAAACACAAAAACGATCCTTTAGTTAGGATCAAATCTTCAAGGCGGGAACCGCCCGAAGTAAAAAGCCTGTGGA
>Ga0222674_1000740_pt1 | contig 10002 bp, 8 predicted proteins | sample AntAcemetagen866_FD_179804 | JGI IMG/M metagenome (GOLD analysis project Ga0222674, IMG submission 179804) | Saline water microbial communities from Ace Lake, Antarctica - #866 | ecosystem: Environmental > Aquatic > Non-marine Saline and Alkaline > Saline | place: Antarctica: Ace Lake | collected...
TTCAATGCCTCCAAAGCTATCCTCGCTTTGAAATCCTTACTAAATTTCTTTCTAGCCACTACCGAATCTCCTTCTGGGTCGCGGCATTCTACCTTAACAGGTGGTCCGAATCCAGGGGTCCTCTATAGCTATTTCTTATGTCTTCGGTGAGATCGTTTCGAAAGTTTTCGTAAAAATCTCTAACTTTAGTTTTTTCTGATTCATCTTGTCGTGGAGGGAAGACTAGGTCATTTGGATCTGCGACGGTTTGGATCATTTCGATCGCGGTTATCCGCGCTTGCGAGAAGACTTGAACTTTTCTTACGGGCTTAGCTTCTGCTGGTACTGACGTCAGTAGCAAACTTGAGAATGTTAATAAAATGGAAGACTTCAATCGCATAGATCCCTGCTCTAATAGTAATAAGTTGTTATAGCTTCACCCGTATAATAGTCAACTTATTTCATAAGATATTATAACTTTTTATTAATTTTAAAGTTTGTATGAGGTAGTGTGTTCTTCTAGAGAAATTAGCAGTATAAACAATAGTTTGCTTAGTTCTGAGCGTAAAATTTCTCTAAAGACCTCTTGGCTTGGGTCTGTACTTTGTGCTGCAAAAAACTGGTCCACCCTAGAATAAACCCTATAGGCCCTAGGGCTTGTTTTGACCACCTCCAGAAGTTGAAATCATCTCTATGCTCGATGATTTTGCCATCTTGAATCCTAATTGTTGCTTGGACTATGTTGTGAACCTGGCGACCGGTTTTGCTAAAGAGGTAACGAGCATGCCAGTTGACTATTACTGAATTTGCGATGTCGCCCGGCTCTATATTGAAAGATATACTTAAATCTTTTGCAGTTTTGCAAAGCATATACCACATGTTTCCAATTTCGGATCCGTGAAGAGATGGAAATACCGGATCGGAAAAGGCAGCTTCATGATGGTAACAATCGGCCATTTCATTGCCGTCGTGTCGTTGAAATGCTTTATATAGTTTATCTACTAATTCTTTGGGCTGTTGATATTCCATTTCTGTCTCCTGGTTGGTGTTTCCGTTAGGCTTACTAAGTATTTTTTTCCTACCTCGGTGGTAAGGTTCACCCTAGTGAATGAAACCGGTAAACATCGTATAATTATATATAACAAGAGCACTTCAAATAGTAGATAATTCCATCCTTCAGAAGAGTATTATGACCCAAATTGATCTTCAATATAAGGTATTAAACTCGAGTATCTATAACCTCGTTGTAGTTGTGGTTAGTGTAGTTTGTAGTTCTGTTGCGATATTAACCTCCGAACTTCCTGACATCGATTGGTTTACGCCATTAGTTGTTGTAGATATTTTTGTTTCACTATTATTTGCGGCTGATATTTCATTGCGCTTTAGAAGTTTGTCATCGCTGATGAAAATATGTGGAGTAATAGCCGCGCTGCCATTGTGGTCTTTCTACTCTATGGCCGTTGCTTCCGGTAATGGAGTGAATGCACTTTTATTTAACCATGTCTTGGTGTTTTTGTATTTGATCCCATCTGTCCGTGAATTTATGCACCGAACACGGGTAGGGAATTACTTTAGACTTATGTTGACTATAGTTATTGCGTTATTTGCTATTCATATAGTTTCTTGTTTATTTATGGTTATATACCCAAACGTTCCTGTTGATGTTCTGACTCGTTATAATAAAGCTTTGTATTGGACGGTGACTACGTTAACTACGGTTGGTTACGGGGATATCACCCCAAGTGATAATATTAGCAGAGTATTTACCATGTTTGTAATGATGGCAGGAGTCGGGTTTTATGGTTTGGTGGTAGGGCAGGTATCTAGGTATATGCTGAGCGCAGACAGACGAAAAGAAAAAACGAAAGACGAACTTGATAAGTTAGAATCTTTTTTAAAGTACTATAATGTCCCGGTTGGACTGCAGTCTCAAACGTTTACTTTTTACCGGCATTTATTAACGAGATATTCAAATGAAGATGATATTAAAATCCTCGATGCCTTGCCGAAACCATTGCAAGAAGAGATACAGGTCTACATTAATCTTAAACCAATATCGAATCTTTCATTGTTCAACGGTTGTTCTCTCGAGTGCCTTACTTCGATCGCTAAAAGCTTAGATCATAAATACTTTGCTCCAGGAGAACAGATCATCCGTTGTGGAGACGAGGGGACGGCCATGTATATGATTGGCCATGGTGAGGTAAGGGTACATAAGGGTGATCAAGATATTGCGACTTTGTCAGCTGGGCAGGTGTTTGGTGAGATGTCATTGATATTAAATGATCTATGTATGGCTGATGTGACTGCCTCGACCTACAGCGATATATTTGTGCTTTCGAAGGACAAATTCACCGATCTTACCAAGCAGCATGACGATTTGTGGTCAAATGTTCAGTCAGTCATGGCCTCCAGGGCTTCCTAGCTTTTCTCGCAAATTCTATAGATTTTTAAAGATCGATGATTCATAATAGTTCATTGATAATTATGGAGATCATTATGAAGAATTATTTGTACGTAGCCCTTGTGAGTTTGATCGCATTGACTGCATGTGATAAGTGTTCAAGTTCGAAAGATAAAGAAATGAGCGGTTCGGAGGCGGCTATGGATGATGTGGTTAAACGGCAGGATGTAATAGATGCGATTGCGTCAAAAGAATTTAAAATGATTGACGATAAAGTGGGTGAAGGAGATGCCATTGATTCTGGTAAGACTGCTTCTGTTCACTATACTGGCTGGTTAGTAGATGGTAAGAAATTTGATAGCAGTAGAGATAGAGGTCAGCCGTTTTCTTTTCAACTTGGTGCTCAAATGGTCATTCAAGGTTGGGATGAAGGTGTAAAAGGTATGAAACCTGGCGGACGTCGTATTTTGATTATTCCTCCAGCAATGGGATATGGAGATCGTGCTGTTGGTGGTGGTCTTATCCCAGAAAATTCGACCTTAGTATTTGATGTAGAACTAGTTTCTGCAGAGTAGGTTAGGTTTAAATAATTTAATGTGATTGTTGCCCTTGTTGCCCAATAGTCCCAAGGGCATTCCTTACTTTATAACCTCTGCTAGTAATGTCTTACTATAATATCTTTCAGATGACTCCAAAGGGCCAATCAATGACTCGGCTAATTTTAGTTCAGAAGATAAACTGCAGTTAAAAATACCTGGGTCATCGCTGCCAATCGTTACGTTAAGTCCATTTTTTTTAAACTTTACAAGAGGGTGGCTCTGATTTAGAGGAGCATCTGTAAGAACCGAATTTGAGGTAGGGCATGATTCGATGACTACGGGAGATGTTGAAAGTTTTTTTAACAGTGCATTTTGAAGTTGATCGAATTGTTCTAGGTACTCTTGGTTGTAGTAAAGGCTTATCTTTCTTGTTGAAGGTTGGTTTTTAAGATTTTCAAGTTCGTTTCTTAACTGAGATGAATTGGGCTGAATGCCGTAGTCTGACAGCCAATACGAATTCTCTAATACCCACGAGATATGATCGATTCTTTCCGAAACGGGTTCCTCTCCCTCGGTGTCGATTAATAAGTTAGAGTCTAGTCCTAAGATTGCAGCATGACCTAGTCGATTTGCGCCAATAGTAACCGCTTCATATACCCACCGCAATGAGCTACATAAACTAATATGGTCGTACTGCTCGCCGACATGATATAGAATTGATAGAGCGCTTTCGGGGTGAATTATGTTGTTTTTTGCCACAACTGCTAGCTCTTGCTGAATATTTTTTGGTGGGTTATTTGCTTCCAACGCGCATAAGTCGATCCCGACTATAAACGATTGCCTCGCAGGGTTTTGTTGTAACCACTGGTGAAGCGTTAGGTAAAGGTTTCTGAATAGTTTCGGGTCCCTGGGTAAACTCATAACGAGCCTTGGTTTGATTTCACTCTGGTATAAGGTCTCTTTTTCTAGACAAACTGAAGTTAAGTCATCGAGGTATTTCCTAAGTTCTTCTTTATTGAAGTATGGGGGCATAAAGCATCGATACTCTACGTAGGTAACACCTTCTTTTTGGTGCTTATCTATTACATGGGATAAGACTAACGGTGCATGAGGATTAAGTGGGAATAGTGCAGGAACAAGGTCGAACTTAGCCTGAAACTCTTGGAAGTTTGAACGAGAAGTGACTAAGTAATCTTTTGCGATATTTTCAATGCCAGATGAGGACATCCAATATTTTTCGTAATTAGATGGTCTACCGAACACCTTTTGGTAATTATGGCTAAATAAATCAATTTTATTGCTATCAATTTCAATATCTCGCGCCATATGCCAGATATCTTCGGGTGTTAAACAACCGTAAAGATGTACATGAAGGTCGGCTAGATTATTATTCATGATACGTCCTGGCGGTTAAGGATGCTTTTGAGCTCTTCTTCATTGTACTTAATAAAGGCAACCGGAGCGTGTTCTACATTCCATAGACCGGGAGGCATGCCTTTACTCTTCTTTATATGCTGTTTCCTGGTGTAGTAGACTTCTCCAGAAAAGTCATTTTTAAGTTTTGAGAAGTAGAGGGCAAGAATCGCAGCGTCTTTAAAGATACTTTGGGGTAGGAGCTCTTTGCGAAATTTATTTCCTTCAACGATTACATGAGAACCAGTAACTCCAACCGCATGAATCCAGAAATCATTCGATTTAGCTTTCTTCGTCAATACATCGTTTTCGGTCGCACCTTTGCCGACTAAAATTCTAGTGCCATCTGTGCTTAAATAGACTTTATAGGGTGTCCGGATATTTTGACTTGGCGTAGCGCCACTACTTTTTTTCTTTATAGTTAACTTATGTTGAGCAAGTAAATGAGAAACTTCATCATCTGTCAGTTCATATTCTAGTAGTTGATCTAAGTCACGTGTTACTCGTTGGATATCTTCTTTGCATTGGTCTATCTGTTTTTTTTGAGAAGATATTGATGTTTTCATTTTCTTATATTTGATGTGGTAATGGTTGATGTTTTCACCAATACTTTTGTCGGGGTCGATTTCGATGGTTAACGACTCATCTTGCCTTGTCTGTTCCGGTGATAGTGTAAGGTGATCTGCATCTTTTTTTATCAAATAGCTATATTGCTCTAATAGTAGGGTGTTTTTTTTCCATACGTCCAGATCTTCAGTTTTTATTGATTTTGAGAGAGTTTTTTCTAGGGACTTTTTCAGGGTCCTAAGTCGTCGCCTTATTTTTTGAACTGCATTCCTTTGGGTAAGGCTAGAAATAGATGAAACGGGAGAATCTACTTCTTCAAGGTTTTCGTCGGGTGCGTTGAGAATAGATTGAACGAGTGGGCTGGATATATCCACGAAAGATCCCTTGGGGTTTTTATCTGAATCTACCTCGTAATTTTTACGCTTGGTATAAGTGCCTCTGGTCGACCACCTAAAGTAAGAAGTTTGTTCGTCAGAGTTGACCAGCTCAAATTCGGGCGGTTTAGTGCCGTGCAGTAGTATAATCCAATTTACAGACCTAGACGCCCCGTGTACGTTGATTCGGTAGTCTTTGGTGTTCTCATTTTGGGTAATTTCTTGTACGACTAAACCGTTTAGATGTTTTCTAAGTAGCTGAACCAGCGTGCCTGACTTTATATTGAATTTAGGTTTTATGCGGGAAAAAGTTATTCCTCTAGTCATTTGATTGATATCGATAGTCATGAATATTTTTTTGGGCAACTTACTATTTGCTGGTATCGGTGAAAGTTGCCAAATAATTTTATGGTCTTCGCTCTCCCATATTTTTAGTGAACGAAACCTACTCCTAGACTCCATACTGGTCAGCCAAGTTTTTTGTTTCGCGCAGAGCATTGGTTACAGATTTCTTCGCAGCAGCAAATGCTAACCCATGGGTATCAGAGTCGATGAAAATCGGAGAACCGTAAACAACGAATACCTTAGAAAATGGTTTGGGTATGATAGATTGATCCCAACTTTTATGTAAGCGCCAAGCTCTATTAGTCGCGATAGCTAGGGGGACAATCGGCATAGCAGTATTTCTAGCTAGATCAATGACGCCAGATTTAAGTCTGTGCCTGGGTCCTCGCGGCCCGTCTACGGTAAACGCTGCCTTGAGCCCGTTAGTTGCGCGTTGGTAGAGCTCCATACGTGCCTGAGTTCCTCCCTTGGAAGTGCTGCCGCGAACCGGATCGAAACCTATCTTTTTGCCTATATAAGTAATGATTTCTCCGTCGTTTGATTTACTAATCATCGGTGATATTCCTCGGTGAGGGTGACTAGCTACCGCAGAGAAAAAGTGTTCGTGCCAAAGTCCGTAAATAAAACTACCATTTGGGTGCGATTGTGCTGCTAGTCGCACATTTTCTTCGTTGATGAATTTTATCCGATATGTGGACGTTAGCATACGAAATACTAAGTATGAAAGAAAACAAATACACCTTATTTTTAATTTTGAGTACATTTCAGTCCTCAGTGATTTTAGGGGTTGGATCATTTTGATCCGTATCATCTCCGTTGGGTTCGTCTGTGGTATGTCCTTCTAATTCGTCGATCGTAGCATCTATTTCGTCATCGTTTAGATCGTCTTCGTCGTAAGGTTCCTCTTCATCGTAGGGTTCGTCTTCGGGGTTAGTGGTATTTTTGGAGAAATTGTTAATCGGTCTGCCGAAATTCCCGGTAGCCATGCAGGTCGACCATTGATCTTTGGTTATATAGTTACTTTTCAGCATTTTAGTTATGATCGTTTTAAATCTCTTGTGACCAAAATCTGTTAAATCTCGATTTCTTAGTCCAACCGACCACCCGTTTGGGCTAGGTATCACCAATGCTAGGTGCGTTGCTTGTTGGATGGTTAGAAGCTCTGGCTTCGTTTGGAAATAGTGTTTCGAAGCTGACTTGATACCGTAAATTCCATCTCCGAACTCCGTTAGGTTGATGTACCATTCGATGATTTCGGTTTTAGTTAATATTTCCTCTGAGAGCAATGCTCCGAGAGCCTCACGAATTTTTCTAATAATATTTTTATTTCGATTTAAAAAAGCCATTTTCACGACTTGTTGACTAATAGTGGAACCGCCTCGCACGTATTTTTTCTTACGTATATTGACTTGGAGGCTTCTCCATATTTCCTCGAAGTCTAACCCGTGATGTTGGTAGAATTTTGCATCTTCAGATGCAATGATTGCGTAGAGTAGGTGTTTTGATACTTTATTAACAGATATCCATCCTGGTTTCGCTGGCCCGACTTCTGCTTTAACCTCACCTTTCTTCCTCTGCCATTGGGTAACTTCCGTAGAACCTCCATTTAGGCGCCAGACAGGAGGTATAAATGCAAATAGTAATGCAAGGATCGAGATAATAGTAATGATGATTATTTTGTAGGTTCGCAAATGATTTCCTATATCACTTAACGTATTTCTAACTCAGTTTCACAGTTGAAATCTGATTTTAGTTTAGAAAGTTGATGTAAAGTATCGTTGTTAAAGTTTAGCCGAAGTTTCTTTGAGTTGACTGTTACACGTGCTTCATTTCCAAATTCAAGTACAAGTTTCATCTCGGTATTTCCTGGTGATTGCTCTAGTATACTTCCAAGCTTAGCGAGTATGTTTGTTTGAATATTTCTGGTATCAGCAGATGCTCCTTGCCGTGTTTTAATTTTAAACTTTAGTTTAAGGTCTTTGCTTCCTCTGTAATCTTCAAGTGCTGATATTTCTTCAAGCCTAACTCTGGGTGGATTATCTTCGAATCCACGGTGTACTTTGAATTTACAAATAACAGGAGACTCTAACTCGGGTAGCAAGGTTGTATCGTAGTTACCTTCAAATAATGATGGTGATACTTGGTCTTTTTCATCTTCAATTCTTAAGATTAGCATCTTCTTGCCTTCTCGAGTTGTACGTTCAAAGTAATCAACTAATATTCCTATAACATATATATTAGATTGCCCGACTAGTTTCGGTAGCTCCGATATTTCAGCATTGGCGTACTTATTTACGTCGTGAGTGTATAGCTTCATTGGGTGAGAGCTTAAGTAAACACCGAGAACTTTCTTTTCAAACTTTAACCATTGATTGGCTTTTTCTAGTGTTTGAGTATTTTCTAAAATTGCTGGGCGTAGGTCGATATCAGCGAATTGATCTAAAGTATCGTCAGAGTCATCTAGATCTTGGAATAATGTTTGCTGGCCTTTTGATTCTGCCTCGTGATGGTTTTGGCTGTATTTAACCAACTCCGCAACTATCGTCATCATGTTAGCTCGTTTGGCCCCAAATTCATCAAAAGCTCCCGCTTGTATCAGCAGTTCGAGGGTTTTTTTACCTACTTTATGTAGGTTGACTCGTTTTGCTAAGTTCGTAAAGTCTCGGTAAGGACCGTTTTGATCTCGTTCACTAACTAATATTTTGACCGAACCTTCACCTATTCCTTTGATTGCTGATAGGCCAAATCTAATTTTATTTGGTTCGGGTACAGAGAAGCTTAGTTCGCTGTGGTTAAGGCTAGGTGGCAACAACTTAACTTTGAAATTTTTACAATCTTTCGTGTACCTAACGATTTTTTCGGTATTATCCATGTCGCAGGTCATTGATGCAGCTAAAAATTGTGCTGTATAGTGAGTCTTCAGGTATGCTGTTTGATAACTAATAAGCCCATAAGCTGCCGAGTGACTTTTGTTAAAGCCGTATTCAGCAAACTTTGCCATCAGGTCAAAAATGTTGGTAGCTATCGCTTCCTCAATATTGTTGTTCTTGCACCCGGAGACAAATCTTGATTTCTGCTTAGCCATCTCTTCAGGCTTTTTCTTACCCATCGCACGTCTAAGTAAATCGGCCTCACCCAAACTGTAGTTCGCTAGAACCGAGGCAATTTTCTGTACCTGTTCTTGGTAAAGGATCGTTCCGTAGGTGTCTTTTAACACTGGTTCTAGTTGTGGCAGTGGGTAGTCAATTTCTTGCCGTCCGTGTTTTCGTTCAACGAAGTCATCGACCATTCCTGAGCCTAAAGGGCCAGGCCTAAATAGAGCTACTAGAGCAATGACATCCTCGAAAGTATTCGGCTTTAACTTGAGTAGTAATTGCTGCATACCGGTGCTTTCAAGTTGAAATACACCGACTGATTGTGCCGATGAAATAAGGCTATAAACTTTCGAATCAGTTAGGTCGATGGTCTCAATATTTAGGTCTTGTCCAGTAGTCGACTTGATAAGGTCGATAGTTTTTTTAATAACTGTCAATGTTTTAAGGCCCAAGAAGTCAAACTTTACTAGACCGACTTTTTCTGCATTTTTCATTTCAAATTGGGTAATAAGGCTGCCGTCGTCGGTTCGGTATACAGGGACGTAATTTTCCATAGCACCATCGGAGATCACTAGGCCTGCAGCATGAACAGAAGTATGTCGACTTAACCCCTCTAATTGTAGTGCGATGTCTAGAAGGTCTTTTATGAGCGGATCGTTATCGGCTTGCTCTTTGAGGCGTGGTTCAATATCAATTGCTGCTTGGAGTTTAATTCCTAGTTCATTTGGGATTAACTTTGCAATACGGTCCACCTTACCGTAACCGACATCAAGTACTCGACCTACATCTCGCACTACTGCTTTCGCAAGCATTTTTCCAAATGTGGTGATTTGGGCGACGTTTTCTTTGCCGTAACGGTCCGTGACATACCGTATGACTTCGTCACGGCGTTCTTGACAAAAGTCGATGTCAAAGTCTGGCATAGAGACCCGCTCAGGATTTAGAAAACGCTCAAAAATAAGGTTGTAGGGTAGGGGGTCTAAGTCAGTAATTTTGAGTGCGTAAGCCACAAGTGACCCAGCCCCAGAACCTCGGCCTGGTCCCACGGGAATATCTTGCTCTTTCGCCCAGTTAATAAAGTCTTGGACAATAAGGAAGTAATCAGGAAAACCCATTTTTACAATGACCGACATTTCGTATTCCAGCCGTTTCCAATAGACTTCTTGTTTCTTTTCGTCGAATTCCGGTCCATATAGCTGTTTTAAAGTAACGAATCTTGACTCAAGGCCTTCTTTGGCTAAAATCCTAAGAGATTGCTCAGTGGTTTGCCCATTCTCTGAAGTAAT
>Ga0222674_1000744_pt1 | contig 9963 bp, 14 predicted proteins | sample AntAcemetagen866_FD_179804 | JGI IMG/M metagenome (GOLD analysis project Ga0222674, IMG submission 179804) | Saline water microbial communities from Ace Lake, Antarctica - #866 | ecosystem: Environmental > Aquatic > Non-marine Saline and Alkaline > Saline | place: Antarctica: Ace Lake | collected...
TGATTTATTTATTCAACCTAAACCTTTTGAATCTTGGATATTAGATAATAATTTTGATTGGCAACCTCCTGTTGCTAAACCCGATATACACGAACTTAATGGTACGCCTATGTATCCAGAGTGGGACGAACAAAACTTAAGATGGGAAGGTAACAACGGCGAAATGATTGAAGGCGTTGCAACTTGGTATGAGTATATTTGGAACACAGATACATTTTCTTGGGAAAATAAAACATTAAAACCTACTTTCTAATACATAGTACTTGATTTAAATAATAACTTCTGTATATATATTTTTAAAAGAAATAGAGAAAAAATATATATGTTACTTAATTATCATTATTGGTATTTTTCAGGTGCCTTAGATCAAAACATTTGCAATAAAATTATCAGAGAAGCTAATAGATTAAAAGATCAAAAAGCTATTACAGGAGATGCTGAAAAAAAATATAAATTTAAAAATTTAACAAAAGAACAAAAAACAAGATTAAAGAAAACAAGAAATTCTAATGTTGTTTGGTTAAGTAGTTCATGGATTTATGAGCTATTACATCATTATGTAAAAACTGCCAATATTAATGCAGGTTGGAATTTTCAATGGGAAAAATCAGAACCTATTCAATTTACTAAATATAAGTTAAATCAATTTTATAACTGGCATCAAGATCCTTTTCCTATACCACAAGAAGAAGAAGGACCTTTCAAAGGCTTGATTAGAAAACTTTCTACTATAGTTACTTTAACAGATTCATCAGAATATAAAGGAGGGGAATTAGAATTTGATTTAAGAAATTCATCAAAGGGAAAAGGAAATAATATAATGACCTGTAAAGAAATTATGCCTAGAGGTTCAATAGTTGTGTTTCCTTCTCACATATGGCATAGAGTTAAACCAGTAAAGAAAGGCACTAGATATTCTTTAGTGATGTGGAGTAATGGCAAACCGTTTGTGTAAGATACCCTATGTGTTACAAGACGATAATTTTTTAACTCAAAAAGAGTGTAAACAAATTATTAAAAAATATAAAAAACTTTGTACATCAGAAAGTTTAGGTACATATTTAAATTACAATCATATTGATATTCAATTAACCCAACATTGGGCTGATAAACTTTTTAAACTTTTAGATAAATATGCAAAAAAATATGATGGTATTAATATTATAGAACCTTGGGCAATAGATAATGTTAGATTTAAACATTTTCCTAAAAAATATTCTTTTGATAAATGGCACTGCGAACAGACTAAAAATTATCCATATAGAATAATAGGTATTTTAATTTATTTGTCCGACCATGAAGAAGGAACAGAATTTTATCATGAAAATAAAACAATCAAATCAAAAGCAGGTAGAGCTATTGTATTTCCTGCAACTTGGACGCATATGCACAGAGGTCAAAAAACTAAAAAAGATAGGTATTTATTATCTGCGTATGCTTTTTTAAGGAATAATAATGAGCTTCAAAAGTAAAAAATATACTATTATTAGAAAAGCAATTTCAAAAGAATTAGCTGATTTTTGTTATAATTATTTTTTAATTAAAAGATCAGTTGCTGATACATTTTATACTACAAAATATTTAACAGAAAAAAAAGGAGAGTGGGGAATATGGGATGATCCACAGGTTCCTAACGCGTATTCTCATTATGCTGATATCTGTATGGAAACATTGTTATTAAAATTAAAAAATTTAATGGAAAAACATACTAAATTAAAACTAATCCCAACCTATTCTTATGCAAGAATATATGAAAAAGGTGCAACATTATTTAGACATAAAGACAGACCTAGTTGTGAAATATCTACAACACTTAATTTAGGAGGAGATCCATGGCCTATCTATATAGATCCTACAGGGGAAAATAATATTTCAAATGTTAAATTTACATCTAAAGGCGAAGAAGTCAAAATTAAAAAAGGAGCACATAAAGGTATTAAAGTAAATTTATCACCCGGTGATATGTTAGTTTATTCCGGATGTGATTTAGAACATTGGAGAACACCTTTTAAAGGCATAGATTGTGCTCAAGTTTTTTTACATTACAACAACGTTGCTAGTCAAGGAAACACTAATCTATATGATGGAAGAATACATGTAGGATTACCAAAGAAATTTCAAAGAAAATGAAAATAGAAAATTATTTTACAACTCCAGTATATATTGTTGAAAAACCTGAATGGCTTTTAAAAACAATAAAAACAACTGATTCTTATATTAATAAAGCTAGAAAATTAAATGAACCAAATTTTTATAAAAAAAAAGATTTTGGTTTAACACATCATTCTAACCCTATTGGAAAAGAACCTAAGTTAAAAAATTTAACAGAATACATAGGTCGTATGTCCGCAGATATTTTAGATCATCAAGGATATGACATGAAACTGTATAATTTATTTATAAATGAAATGTGGGTGCAGGAATTTTCAAAACATGGGGGTGGATATCACGCGCCCCATACTCATTCGAATGGTCATATCTCTGGTTTTTATTTTTTAAAATGTTCTAATAAAACATCTTATCCAATTTTTCATGATCCTAGAGCAGGTAAAATGATGAGTATGTTAAAACAAAAAAACCCTGAGCAAATAAATTATTCTACTGAACAAGTTAATTTTAAAATACAACCTGGCACAATGGTATTTTTTAATTCCTATTTAGCACATGAATTTATTTTAGATAAAGGTATAGAACCTTTTAGATATATACATTTTAATGTACAAGCATCGGATAAAAATTATGCAATTTGATCATTTGTTTCCTACTGTAATCGGTGTAGATAAATATAGTAGACATACTAAAATACAAAATAATCTTGTAAAATTTTGTTTAAATAAAAAAACAAAAATACAATCAGGAGGAAAAAACTGGATGTCTAAAGAAACATATAATACTTCAACCACTTACAATTTAACTTTTGAACCTTTGTTTCAAGACTTAAATAAATGGGTTTATTCACAAGTAATTAAATATTGTCAACATATGAATTATGTTGTTGAATTAACTTGTAGTGGAGTATGGTTTAATGTTTATGAAAAAAATGATTATCAAGAATACCATAGACATGCTAAAGATTGTATATCTGCCATATATATTTTAAAAGGAAATAAAAAAGCAGCTAAAACTTATTTTAGATCTCCGATTTTAGAAACAGCACAAGAACCTAAAATTAAAATAAATGACTTTAATACGTTTATTCAAAAATATGAAGCTTTACCCGGTAGACTATTAATGTTTAAATCAAACACCGAACATGCCGTTGAAAAACATTTAGACAATAACCAGAGAATTACTTTAGCTTATAATTTTAGATTGAAATGAATTTTTACCAAAAAGATAATTTTTTTACAGAACAAGAAAGTAAAACAATAGACTCAATAATACACGACGCGCACTTTCCTGTTTTTTATTACAAAAATCAAGTTATAGGAGATGGTATTCCTTTTTTCTCTCATGTATTAATTACAAAAGACACCCATGAGATAAACTCAGATTATAGTAATTTCTTTTTAGGAATTGCATATTCATACATTTCTAAAGTTTCGAAACTAGAACCAAAACAATTTTTAAGAGGCAATATAAATTTAACATTACCTTTTAGTGGTAAACCTAAACTACACGTAGATCACGACGAACCTCATTATCAAATAATTATGTATCTGAATGATGCTTCGGGAACAACTGATATATATAAAGGTAAAAAATTATTTAAAAAAGTAAGTCCTAAAAAAGGAAGAATTATTATGTTTGATAAACAAAACCATTTAGCTAATTCTCCTACAGGAAAAGATGAATTAAGAGCTGTTTGTGTGATGACTTTTAATACTAATAAGTAAATTTTAAGCCGGTTAAGAATAAAATAATACTACCAAAATAGCCTAATCTTTATAGATATACGTTTATAGTGTATAATTCAAGCATGTCATTACAAAAAGTAAACTTTCAACCAGGGTTTAATAAACAAGCATCAGACTCAGGGGCTGAAAACCAATGGGTAGATGGTGATTTTGTAAGATTTAGGTATGGAATGCCTGAAAAAATTGGCGGTTGGACAGAAATTATGGACAAGAAACTTGTAGGAGCGGGCCGTGCTTCACATACTTGGGCTGATTTAGATGGCAGAAAATTCTTAGCTATCGGTACAAACAAAATTTTATATATTTACAATGGGGATGACTACTATGACATTACACCTTTTGATGCAAATTTAGCAAAAACCGGATGTGACATCACTACAACTAATGGTTCAACAACGGTTACAATTACAACACCCACGGCTCACGACCTAGAGCCAGGTGATCTTTTAACTTTTGACAATGCCGGATCATTTACAGGTGGTCAAACAAATTATACAGCTACTGACTTTGATGATATTTTATTTGAAGTACAACTAGCACCTACTACTTCAACCTTTACAATTTTAATGCCTACTGCTGAAACAGGAACAGGCGCAACAAATGATGGTACTCTTGATAGTAAACCTTACTATAAAATAGGACCCTTACAACAAGCCTTTGGTTATGGCTTTGGTACAGGTTTATACGGAGCTTCTACTTGGGGTACACCAAGAACTACTTCAAATGCAATACTAGATCCAGCTTCATGGTCTTTAGATAATTATGGTGAATTATTAATTGCAACTATTAAAAACGGAGCTACTTTCTCATGGGATCCGGATGGAGGATCAGGAATAGCAGCTAGAGCAACTATACTATCTGGAGCACCAACAAGATCTGTTATGAGTATGGTATCTGATAGAGATAGGCATTTAATTATTTTAGGAACTGAAACAACTATAGGTTCAGCATCAACACAGGATAAAATGTTTATTAGATTCTCAGATCAAGAATCTTTAACTGATTATACTGCAACATCAGTTAACACTGCGGGTTCATTTAGAATAGATAGTGGTACCAAAATTGTAGGTGCTGCAAAAGCAAAAGATTACATATTAATTTTAACAGATACTTCTGCGTACCTTATGCAGTTTGTGGGACCTCCTTTTACTTTTAGTATTAGACAAGTGGGTTCAAACTGTGGATGCATTGGACAACATTCAATAGTATATGCTAATGGAGCTGTTTACTGGATTTCAGATTCAGGTGGGTTCTTTATGTTTGATGGTACTGTTAAAGCTTTGCCATCGCTAGTAGAAGACTTTGTATTTCAAACTAACGATAATGCACCAGGTTTTAATTTTGCTAATGGTTCAGAAATAACTTATGCGGCTCACAATTCTTTATTCTCTGAGATATCTTGGTTTTACGCATCCTCTACTTCAAGTTATATAGATAGACAAGTAACTTTTAATTATGCAGAACAAACTTGGACTACAGGTTCATTAGCTAGAACAACTTTTACTGGCGCTCACTTATTTGATCAACCTATAGCTACAGAGTTTGATGCTAGTTTTACACCTACAACACCAACAGTTCAGGGAGTATCGAACGGTGCAAGTAGAGTATTTAATCATGAAATAGGGACTAACCAAGTATTAGCGGATGGCACAACGACTGCAATTCCTGCATTTATAACCTCAGGTGATTTTGATCTAGATGCTCAGGGTGATGGGGAATATTTTATAAAACTTAGAAGATTTATACCTGATTTTAAATATATTAATGGTAATGCAAAAATTACAATAACAACTAGAGACTACCCCGCTCAAACACAAGGAAGCTCCCCACTAGGACCATTTACAATTAGCTCATCTACGAATAAAGTAGACACAAGAGCAAGAGCAAGACTTGCTGCAGTTAAAGTAGAAAATGATGGTTTGAATGAAAGTTGGAGATTTGGTCAATTTAGATTTGACATACAACCTGATGGAAGAAGATAATGGCTAAAGTACAAGTATTTTTACCTGAACCACCACAGGAGTTTAACACAGAAACTTTCAGACAAATAAATGCAGCTATTGAGACTTTACAAAATCAATTAAACACTTCTTATCAAGAAGAACAAAAAAATGAACAAAACACATTTAACTATTTCATGTCATGACAATAAGATATAAAAGCGAAACATTTGATTTAACTACGACTAATTTAACTACTATTTTAACATGTCCTGCAGATGCGACTATTCTTGTAAAAACAGTGCAGGCTAGTCATAAGGCTGGAGGAGGTGTGGTCTTAGATACTTATTTGCAAAAATCTGGTGGATCAGACATTGAGATAAGTCATGCAACTTTGTCGGCAGAATTTAAAAATATGATAAGTAATACTTTAAATATGGAAGCTAATGATATTTTAAAACTACAAGCAGGTACAGCTAACGAGATTACAGGAGCTGTAAGCTATGCTTTAATAGATAGATCACAGGAAAATGGCTAAACAAAATTTTTCTTCATTCGTACCTAGAGCAAAACCCCGTAAGCGTCCAAGACGTCATAAGAAGACTCTTAACAAAAGTGAAAAAAGGTGTTATAAAAAATATAATAAACAAGGAAGGGTATAATGGCACATAAAACAGTAATGATTAATGGTAAAGAAGTACCAGTTATTCCAGCTAAAGCGGAAGAAGAAGTTAAGAATAAAAGAACAGGTAAGCTTTATGCTGACAAAGCTGAGTTTGATGCTGATGTGGCTAATAACGACACAGACACTACAGGCGAAGATTTACAAATAAATCAAAAAATAACAGTTGCATCTATGAGTATCTTTGGTAAAACAAAGGTATAATGCAACCAGCAGGCGGTACAGAACTACAACTAGCTTATCTTAAAAAACACATTAACCAAGGTGTGTTTGATTCTGTACAAATTACTACTTCAGTTCCAGAAAAGATTCCATTAGATCCTGTTAAATCAAATATTCTTTGGCAGAAAAATTCTTACGATCAACCTAATATTCATCCTTGGTTTAAAAATAAAGATAATCATTCTAAATATGATTGGTATGTTTTTAATAGTCATTGGAATTACGAAAACTTTAGGAAACATTTTCAAGTACCTGAGGATAGATGTACTGTAATTAAAAATGCAATTGACTATGATGAGTTACAGTTAAAAACAGATTTTAGCCCAAAGCCTAAAGTTAAATTGTGTTACATTTCTACACCGTGGAGAGGGTTAGAAATAGCTTTAGCTGCTATGGATGCAATTAAAGATCCTGATATAACTTTAGATGTTTATTCTAGTACAAAAATTTATGGTAAATCATTTGAGCAAAGTAATGATGATCAATATAAACCACTATATGAAAAAGCTAGATCTTTACCTAATGTAAATTACATGGGTTATTGTGACCATAAAACTTTAATGACTAAGTTAAAAGATTATGATGTTAATTGTTTTCCTAGTATCTGGGAAGAAACATTTTGTATCTCTGCTATGGAATCGTTAGCAGCGGGTCAGATTTTAATAACCACGGACCTCGGCGCAATACCAGAAACATGCTGTGAGTTTCCAATTTATATACCCTATACTCAAAACAAACCTAAATTATCAATACAATTAGCTGAATGTATTTTAAGAACAAAAGATATTTTAAAACAAGATTTAAGTAACGGACTTAAATTCCAACAAGAATATTATAAAAGATTTTATGATTGGAAATATATAGCAGGACATTGGGAAAACTTTTTGAAAGGAGCTATAAGTGTCAAAAGAAATAAATAAAAACCATTTAATGGTTTGCACACCTGTGCATTCAGACGTATCCATTCATTTTATGAGAGCTTGTTTAGACTTACAAAAGGAATGTATTTTAAATAAAACTAAAGTAACATTTCAATTAATGAAGTCTTCACTTGTAACACAAGGGAGAAACTTACTTGCTTCTTCTTTCTTAAATTCAGATGCAGATCAAATGTTATTTATAGATTCTGATATAGAGTTTTCTACTAGATCTGTTTATAGGTTATTTAATTGTAAGCATGAGATAAGTTTAATACCCTACCCAATGAAACAGAGAACTGATAATAAATTTAGACAAGATTTTGAAGCTAGACCTGATGATGATATAAAAACCATGGGAATGTTATTCCCTATTGAGTTACCAGATACTAAAAACATTACTCCTGTAGACGGTTTTATTGAAGTTAAAAAAGGACCAACAGGTATGATGATGATTAAAAGATCTGCATTTAATAAGCTTATTGAGCATTATAAAGAGTTAACAATAAAACAAAAAACTATGATGAATGGTGAGTTAGTAGATAGACCAAATTATTTTAACTTTTTTGATACTTATTGGAGTCCTAAAGATAAAACTTATATGGGTGAAGATTTCTTTTTTTGTAAGCTTTGGACATCTATTAATCAGAAAATATATGCTTTAGTTGACGAAGAAATAAGCCATATTGGAGAACATCATTACACAGGTAAAGTTAAGGATGAATTCTATAAAATCGGGTGATATTGAAGAATAGCCTTATATAAGTTAAAATAGCATAATAACTGTAAAAAATTATTATGGATCCATTTACAATAGCACTAGCAACCTTCGGCATTCAAAAGCTTAGAGGTAAATCTACAAAAAGATCATTAAGAGACGCTGCAATAGCAGGCGGTATAGGACAAGTTGCAGGTATGGCAGGCTTTGGTTCTACAATGGGGCCTAACATGGGTTCTTTTGCACCAACAGCATTTGGTAACACAGGTAATTTTATAGGTAGACAAGCTGCGATAGAAGCAGGTACAGGACAAGTAGCACAACAAACATTAGGTTCACAAGCATCTCAAGCCGCTGGTGGAATATATGATATGGGTAAAAATTTAATTGGTCAACCTGATAAATATAATAAGGCGGGTACAGAAATTTTAACAGAGGGTTCGGGTTTTAGAGGTTTATCTACAGGTGCACAATTAGGAATAGGTCTTGGAGCATCAACATTATTAGCGGGCGAAGATGATCCGGTTGAGCCACCTGAAGGAACTAAACAAGAGGATTATGATGCAGCTAAAGTAAAAGCTGATGCGCAGTTACAAGGTATCTTAAATAAATATGATTACGAAGCAGATGCTGCAGGCGTTAACCAAACTCAATCTCCATACAACTATACTGATAATTCTTTGTATTCTTTTAGCAAAGGTGGGATTGCAGAAATAAAAAAATTTAATAAAGGGGGTATAAATTATTTACCTTCTATGACAGATCACGATAAGGACGACGAAGGCAACTACATTAGAGCAATGGGTTATGTAGAAGACGGTTCAGGTAATGGTGATAAAGACGAAGATACTATGTTAGCTCAGCTAGCAGATGGAGAATTTGTATCTCGTGCAGATGCAATATTAGGTGCAGGTATTATCGAAGGTGGTGATCCTAGCAGTTATAAAGACATGAGAAAAAAAGGAGCAGCTTTCTTTTATGGTCAACAAGCTAGATTTAAAAGAGTATTTGATTTACTAGATGCAGCTAGAAAAGAAAAAAATTAAAAAAGAAGTCGCTGTATTACACATCGACTCTAAAAAACTTGATGAGTACTGGTCACTTGTTGAGTTCATGTTAAGAGAAGGTCTTAAACACGATGGCGAACCCATGAGTATTGAAGATCTTAAAGAAGGAATTAAAGAAGGAGCCTTTCAATTGTTTACGATGTTTGGTTCTGATGACGGAATACGATACAAGGTGTTTGGGGTATTTGTAACAAGAATAATGATACTTCCAAATTATAAACAGTGTGAAGTTATTTTGTTAAAAGGAGAAAAAAGAGAACTATGGCAAGACGAAGCTGCAGACACTATAGAGGATCTAGCAATATCAGAAGGTTGCAAAAAGATAGCAGTGCATGCAAGGCCGGGTTGGCAACAGTTTTTAAAAGGTAAACAATGGCAAGTAAAAAGATATTTATACACAAAGGAGTTAAAATAATATGAGTTTTATATTTGGCGGCGGTGGTAGTAGCGGCGGAGGTGGTGGATCCACTTCAGGAACACAAGTATCAATCGCTAGAGAAGCACCAGAAGTAGAAAGCAGAAAACTAGCTCTTTACGATCAAGCAGCAAAACTTGCAACA
>Ga0222674_1000745_pt1 | contig 9956 bp, 9 predicted proteins | sample AntAcemetagen866_FD_179804 | JGI IMG/M metagenome (GOLD analysis project Ga0222674, IMG submission 179804) | Saline water microbial communities from Ace Lake, Antarctica - #866 | ecosystem: Environmental > Aquatic > Non-marine Saline and Alkaline > Saline | place: Antarctica: Ace Lake | collected...
AATTGTGTTTGGCGAATTTGCCTCCATTATAAGTTTTATGTGTTGAATAATATACAAAATTATATTATTCAAATTTACGGAATAACCATAAAAAAATAACAAGTGTACACTTTATATGAAAACTATTATAGTAACTGGTGGTGCTGGATTTATTGGTTCTAATATGTGCGAACGATTATTAAATGATGGCAATTATGTGATATGTATAGATAACCTGTATACCGGGAATTTAAATAACATCTCGCATTTGTCTGAAAATCCAAACTTTAAATTTATAAACCATGACATAATTAACCCATTATTTATACCCGAACACAAAATAGACCAAATATACAATTTTGCATGCCCGGCTTCTCCACCAAAATACCAAATAGACCCTATTTATACATTAAAAGTGAATTTTCAAGGCATATTAAATTTATTAGATTTAGCAAAAGAACATAACGCAACTTTACTGCAATCATCTACATCAGAAGTATATGGTGAACCTGAAATAACCCCACAACACGAAGACTACCGAGGTAATGTGAATACAATCGGTATTCGTAGCTGTTATGATGAAGGAAAACGAGTAGCAGAAACACTCATGATGGATTATCACAAACAATACAATGTAGATATTCGCATTGTCCGTATTTTTAATACATATGGTCCAAAGATGGATAAAGATGACGGTAGAGTTGTATCCAATTTTATAAATCAAGCATTAAATAATGAAAATATTACCTTATATGGTGATGGTAGCCAAACGCGTAGTTTTTGTTATATTGAAGACCAAATGAACGGGTTAATCAAACTAATGAATTCAGATTATGTATATCCTGTTAATATTGGAAACCCATATGAACTAACTGTTAAAGAATTGGCAGATGTTATTATTAAATTAACCACATCTGAATCACAATTGGTATTTTGTCCGTTACCATCAGATGACCCAACCAATCGTAAACCAGATATTCAAAAAGCTCAATCCATTTTAAATTGGAATCCAGAATATAATCTAATAGATGGTATAACAAAAACTATCGAATATTTCAAAAAATGCTAATAACTAAGTACGTCATGAATAATACTTAGTTATTTACACCGATGGTATGTGCTTTTCGATAATTTCAGCACGTTTTTCCCATGTACAGTTCTCTATATAACTTTGTTGGTTTGTCAGTAATTGTTGATTATATTCACTATAATAATTATGAATTACATTTATTGTCTTTGTTACAAATTGTCGTATATAACTTTCTGGGATTTTTTCAATTTGAACTGGATTTTTGATAAAATCATCAGCAACTACTTCTTCATGTAGAACATCAAGGTGAGGATTATATAAGTTAGCAAACCCATTTGATGTTTCTGGTATAGCACCCAATTCAGATGAAATTACATTACACCGATAAGCCATTGCTTCCAATATAGAAGTACAACATGTTTCGGCATATGTATTTGGATAAAACAATACCATTGATGATTTAATATGATTAAACAAAACGGATTGAGGTACAGAACCGTAAAAATCAATATTTGGGTCATCTATTAACAATTGGTATATTTTATGATAATATCTATCCATTTCGGTATGATTTACTTCATTAATATCTGTAATTGGCATATATTCTGTTTTGTTTTTCTCCACTTCACGCGAAAAACAGGAAAAAACCTTTAATTTAATATCAGGTATATGTTTCTTTACTAATTGGAATAGGTGATATGCTACAATTAACCCACGAAAAGGAGTACTATAATAAATCATCGTTTTTTCTTTTTCTATGAACTTTAATTCGTCTAATTTAATCAATGGAGATATACCATTTTGCATTGTAATACATTTATTATGTTCGAGTCTGTATTGTTGTATAAATCGGTTCTTTTGCCAATTACTTACAAAAATGTATTTATCGAATGGATATTGAACCACCTCATTTGTTATAAAGGCTACATTTATGTCATGTTCCATTAAATTCCATAATAGAATATTTGGATTAATACTTGTTAAGATTTCCTTACTTAATGGGCATTGTCCCTGAAAAATAATAATATCAGGAACGATTGTTTTGATAGAATCAACATTTAATGGGTAATATTGTAGATTTTCATGAATAATCATATGTGTTTCTGTTCGGGTCATAACACTAACATCATATTTTTTAGATAATACATTTGATAGATTGTACACGGCGGCTTCAGTTCCTCCCAAAGCACGTTTATTTATGGTATCATAATCCCATTCCGAATAATCAATAAATAACACTCTTTTCTTAGGTAATATAATTGGAAGTGTCGTATGTAGTTTTAAAATCATTTGTTTGTGAAAATTATGCATATCTTGAATATTAATCGTGTCGTTTACAATCGTAGAATAAGGTTTAATAATAGTATCGGTAATGTTATACTTATTTAGGTGGGTTTGAATTAAATCATGTTTGTATTTGTTGTCGTTTTTATCGTAATCATTTTCACCTGTACTCGTATATTTGTATGACACACTTTCTTCATTTACCGCATTATATAGGTATATATATGGTTCTGAAATATGGGTAATAGTAAATGCTGGATTATTATCCTCTTTATAAAGTAGAACTGTTGTCATAAAATCGTCATAAATATACATTCGTTCGTCATATAACTGGATATATTTGGATAATAATTTTCGGTTAATACATATTAATCTACCCGGGGTTGCAAGTGTCGTGTTAAATTCGTCATTCAAACTATTTATATTTTTACATTCTTCTACGTTATAATATAATTGTAAATTATATGTACTATTTGAACTGTGGGAGTCACCCTTTAATTTATGATAGTTAGAATTATTCATTATAATCTTCGTGTTTCCATATAATGAAATAACATCGCTATTTTCAGTTGTAAGAACATTATTTATTCTCTGTATAGCATTTGGAAATAGGAAATCATCACCATCTAACATAATTAAATTATCATAACGATAGTCTTTATAAAATGTTTTTAATACTGAATTATGACCTTTACCTGGAGAACCATTTGATTCAGTTCTTATGATTTTTCTCAATTTCGTATAATTATTCTTACCAAATTCGTACATAACATCTTGATAAAACTCTTCGTTCAATGTATTTACTATAATCATTATTTCATAGTCATCATATCCAATTTGGTTGAGAACACTTAAAAGTGATTCCTTTAATAATCTTACGTTACTCGAACATAAAATACCAACCAAATATTTTACCATAATATAAATAGTATAATCATCTATATTTATATTATTAATGGTGGATATATTCATTATTTATTCGTATAAGTGCGAATAACGTTTTATCGTAAAAATTGTCGATTATTTCAGGATTCGCATTCTCCTGTATCTTATCTTGGTATACAGTTATGTTAATGTTACTAATTTTATAGTCGGTCAAATCATATTTCTTCAAAAGGTTATCTCTAATATTTTTATCATGATTAAAAATACCTACATTATTATCATGATGTTTGGTTACACTATCGTCATTAATACCATTGTATAAATAAATATATGGGTCACTTAAATGAGTTATCTTATAATCAGGATTACGCAGTTCTTTATAAAATATAACACAATACTCTATATCTACCCCTTTATACATCTCATCATTATATAATTTCATGTATTTTGATAATATTTTACGATTGACACTTAATAAACGTAATGGTGTTATTGTCAATATATCAAAACCATCATCTATTTGTCGTATATTGTTGACTTCTTGAATATGAAATCCTAATTGTATATTATAATCACGACAATACATATCGGTATCTGGGTCTATTTTTCTTTGTTTGTTGTATTTAAATATAGTATTACTTACGCTACAATTCCCTGCTAATGTTATTACATCACTTTTTTCTTCAGTTTGTATATTGTTAATCCTTTCAATCGCATATGGAAATAAAAAATCATCACCATCTACTTTAATTAGGTTTTCGTAATTGTGATTATTATAAAATATTTCCAATACTGAATTATGTCCTTTTCCAGGAGAACCATTTGATTCTGTCCTAATTATTTTTTTTAGTTTTTCATGTTTATTATATCCAAATTCACGTATAACATCTTGATAAAACACCTCGTCTAATGTATTCACAATGATAAATATGTGATAGTCGTCAAAATTGATTTGGTTGATTACACTATTTACAGATTCTCGTATCAATCGAATATTACTCGAACATAAAATCCCAACTAAATATTTCACCATTGTATAAATAATATAATAACTATTATTTATACCGATTTACCATGTATTATCATTCATTCGTGTATAATATAATTCACAATTGTGTTCGGAAGCACTCCAACAAGTAAAAAATGTTTCTGCGTACCACCTCTTTTCACTACTGTCTTTATAAATTTTATATTTTTCATCTGATAATTGTATATTTGTACCAACATGATAATATTTATATATAGGAAAAGCTGTTACGATATCACGTTTATTTGTTATACGATAATGGGTTAGGTTGTTAGTCTCTTCAAATGACTTTTTCCATGCGTAATTACCTACCCGTGGACTTGCAAAAGAAACTACATTTACATTATTTTCTATATTATTGGCTAACATATATCCAAATAAGGTGGATAGCGCTCCACCTAAACTATGTCCTGTGACATAAATATCAAAATCAGGATGTTCTTTTAAAATCGTTTTAATATTTTCTACTAATTCATCGTATACAGAGTTAGTTGTAAGTTGTGTATAAAACCCACTATGTACGCAAATATCATCTTTTAATTTGTGTTTGAATACCATTAAATCATAATACCAATCTGACATTGATTCGCTACCGCGAAATACAACTGTTATTCTTTTTTTCCCTTCACTGATAGCAATCCCTACTTGAATGTCTGTGTCTGGATCATTTATAAATTTATGTAATTTTCCAGTAGGCACATTTTCAGAAATCTCAACTAACACATTTTTGTTTACTGAATTCATTTCTATTTTTTCTAATGCGTGTTCCTCTTTTAATTCAGAGACAAACTCTTCTATTGTGTCATCTTTATTTTGTACTTTAAAATTTTTTCCATAATTGTAAACTAATAATGTTGCTCGTAATAAATCTAACATTGTATGGTGAGATATGGTAGTAACTGTATTGTTACTTTCAACAAGGTTATCGTTTTCTTGTTCGGACATTCTATATATTGGATTCACAAAACAATTTATACAGAGATTATTTTCGAATTTGTAATCATAACTTTACCAGCTATATTTGTTTTTTCTACATTTTTAACATAAGCATACACTACTTCCAAATTTCGTTGTGATTTATATTTTGAATTTTCTTTACATACAAGAGCTCCTTGTGTTATTATTTGTCGATTTTGTTTTTTTGATAAATTTATAGTATCTGGTATTATCGCTATAACATGTCCGGAAGGTTCATTGTTAATGTGAAACCATATATCGTCTTCTTTTGAATTATCGATTATTTCAAAGTTATCACTTGCGTGCTGTCCTATAATATATTCTATATCGTCACCTAACGCTGAAATATACCTACTAATCGTCTTCATGATTATTGTTTATTTACTCATAAACAATAATAAATATTATCAATTTTACATCTAAAATTCTGGTTCATGTTTCTTAAATAGACATCCTTGTTGTTGGAGATTAGGTATGGTTGAAATGATACTCGGGTCTTGTAATGTAGATACATCTAACCAAATCTTTATGATACAAAAGTTTTTTTTGGGCGAAACGGTGATTCCATTTATATGCTTACTGTGCGAAATATCTTTACATAATGTTTCTCCTGCTATCATATAAAATAATTTTTTCCATACTTCAGGAACACATCGGTTTGATATTTTATATGAAAAACAACCACCGTGTCGATTACGTGGGTCTTCCCACATGGGCGTAATACCTTCCCGCATTACAAACAACATACAATTCTTTAATACATTATCATGAATAGTCTCATTTAATGAAATAACTTTTTCGGCATTATCAATCTTATCCATAATTATTGAATAGCTTGATACATCCCAGTTTTTGTCTTGTGGTAAATGGTAATATAAACTCCATTTACCATTCAACATATGTTGGTGGGATTGAATACTCACTGTATCCATACTTTACGCCCGTAATATACTAAGAGAAAAATCTTTATATTTTTTTGGTTATAGTTATTCATTTTTTTATAACTTTATAGGAATCTTCTGATAATAAAATGGATTGAGAATAGGTAAGTGTAATCATATTTACATTATTGTCCATCAAATTAATGGTATAATTTTCATCAAATATGAATTTTTCGGGTTGATATTCCAAAAATCTCTTGATAAATAGAGGAGATAATATTACATTGTTAGTAAAATATAATTCTTTTTCTAATCCCATAATGATTCGGTTTGGCATTTTCGGATGAGTATATTCGATGGTTAAAAAAGAGGCTTTTGAACGTGTATTAGAATAGGTAGGTTCCTCAGTAGTTTTATTAAATGAATGATTCGTTGTTCCATCATCCAATTTCATAGTAACCATTGTTTCAATTACATTATTATCAGATTTGGCAATTGATGTTGCTATTTTTCCAAAATAAGACAGACAATTATTATAATACTCAATTTTACTTACATCTGGAGTGGTATGTGATTTAATATGTTGATAATTTTCTAAATATATTTGTTTATTACCTGTAAATAGATTTTCATCATTCTTTAACAATATTGATATACATACCCAGTTGTTATCAAATGGTTCAATACGATAATTATTATAATTTGCTGTTAATTTATCTAAGTTATATGATGATGTATCAACTGTATTTTTTACAATGTCAAAATTATTATATAAATAATTACCAGTTTTAGTCACTCGTATCTTCATATCTACAAATATAAGAAAACCTTTGGTTAAAAATGTGGTGTAGTCAATGTTTCGTATTTCATTTATCATCATATTTGTAGATTGAACCAAATATTCAACATTTGTAAATAGTATAACACTCAACATAGTATATACGTTTGTAATAAAATCCATTTTAATAATATTAATGATATATTTTTATATACTTCAATAATAAATAATAAAGATTACATAAATATATATATATATTTTAACTATGCCAATAAATACACGAGGGTTATTTATATTTCATCGCGACTTTCGTATTTCAGATAATATTGCGTTAAATAATTCTGGATTTATATGCGATAAATTATACACTTGTTTTATATTCACACCAGAACAAGTAACCAATGTCAATTCATACAAGTCAAACAATTCAGTTCAATTTATGATTGAGAGTTTACAAGATTTGAATGATACAATTAAGACAAATGGAGGTGAATTATCATGTTATTATGGTAAACAAACTGTCATATTAAAACACCTTATTAGTGAGCTTAATATTACACACGTATTTTTTAATGATGATTATAGTCCATATGCTATACAACGTGATGATGAAACCAAAATGCTATGTAACAAGTTAGATGTAAAATGTATTACTCATCCAGACTATTATTTATATGAACCGGGAACAGTCTTAGTTGAAAGTTCAAAAAATGCGTATAAAAAATATACTCCTTTCTACAATACGGTTTTAAATAATACAGTTTCAAAACCGATAAATATTACTTCATTTCCATTCTCGATAACAAGTAAAAAGTTAAAGTATGTAATAACTCTAAAAGAAGCCATGAATAAATTTGTAAAACCGAATAACCATATCTTAGTTCATGGTGGTAGAACGCAAGCACAAGAAAAATTAAAAAATGCTTTACGAGCTCAAGGAGAATATGATTCATCAAGAGATTTCTTTACTTATAAAACAACCCATTTATCGGCATACATCAAATTTGGATGTTTATCTATTCGTGAAGTATATCATGCATTCAAAAAGAAATTTGGATTGAATCACGGTTTAATACGAGAACTTATATGGAGAGAATTTTTCGCTCACGTGTTGTATTGTTATCCCGAAGTAGTAGGTCAATCATATCAACAAAAATACCGTTCTTTAAACTGGAGTCAAAGTAAAATAAATATTGAGAAATGGAAAAATGGCATGACTGGATTCCCATTAGTTGATGCTTGTATGCGTGAAATGAATACAACGGGTTATATGCATAACAGAGGGCGAATGACAACCGCAAGCTTTTTAATTAAAACTTTATTAATTGATTGGCGAGTTGGAGAACAATATTTCGCACAACAATTAACTGATTATGATATTGCTTCTAATAATGGTAATTGGCAAGGTATTAGTGGAACCGGTGTTGATATGAAACCCTATTTTCGTGATATGAATCCTTGGATACAAAGTTCTAAATTTGATGTTGATGCTGAATACATTAAAAAGTGGGTACCTGAATTGGAAACAGTGGATTCACGCGATATTCATAAGTGGAATGAAACCTATAGTGATTCGAAATATAAAGATATCAAATATCCAAAGCCAGTTGTTGATTATTATTTACAAAAGGAAAAAATGTTGAAAATGTATAAATCAGCATAAAATAATAACTTCTCAATAAAATTATTATTTTACATTCTTGATATATTGAATAAATAGTAAAGACCCAATAATGTAGTTTGGACGACTAATCCAGACACACCATCCGTATACATACTTCTTGCTACTCCTAATTTATCGTAGTAATGGGTAACTAAATGAGGAAATAAATTACTCCATTTCATTATGAACCCATATAATGCACTAATTATAAACGATAACACCATAAATTTACTAACATACCCAAAATCAAAAATACTTTTGGGAAAATCCATCATAGATAGAATAATAGGCTGAGTAGTTGCTCCTACAAATCCTGCGATTAACGCAGCAGCTAACATAGTATGTTGCTTAAAATATGGAATTAAATCCTCCACGAAATCCATTTGAAAATATTTAGGTAGTTTTTCATAATTAAGAGACATAAAGCGCAATACAACGTCCCATAAAGCTGTGACAATAAAGGTTAAGATAATTAGTTTATAATCCATATAATATTACATGGGATAATTATTCAAAAAATACATGAGTAAAATTAAAAACGCATAGAATAAAATTTTCATTATATACATAAATTGAATATTAAAATTCATATGAATTGAAATACACGCACTTAGATATTTCATAAATACATGACTTTATGAAATAGTTATCAAACTTTGTATTACCAATGGTTTAAATATCCAATGACACAGTGTTCTTGTTAGAAGTATTCTTCTTACGTGCTCGCTTAGGCATATTTGTATTTTGCATTCCATTCAATGATGAAATGGATATTACGGAGTCTTCGTCGTTAGACATACCTTGAGTGGTTGTTTGAGGAGTTTCATGAATATTTACATTACGTGTTTTTAATCCAGATAAAATATTGTCAATATCGCTTGGTCCTTTCATTTCTTGACGCTGAACTGGAGGTCTCATACTTCTTTGTGGTTCATTTATATTTTGTTGTGAATTCATATCTACACCTTGTTCTCTAAACATCGCACCACGGCTTGCGTTTATATCCGGACGATTAGAAGGTGCTTCATTTGAATAGTTCATTCCAGGTCTTGGTTGTGGGGGCATATTTTGGGTTTCAACTGGAGATGGAGGTGGAGGTCCACGTGGCTTATTGTTAGATTCCTGCATTAAGTTGCTTGCCATCGCAAACCCAGGAGATTGTTGACTCATGCTACTTACTGTTGCGTTGGTAAACATCTTCATTAATTCAGGACTCTGTTTAATGACATCATTGAACGCTGGGGTGGCACTCGATAAAGCCTTATTTGAAAAGTTCAATACCGCACCACTAAATCCAATACGGAGAAGAAGAGATATTTCAGGGGCAAGTTTACCGCCCTTATATTTATCATGTAACTCACAGAATAATTCTTCATAACTATCAATATCTTCGTTGATTTGTTCTCCCCATCCATCAAGGTTTAAGTCGAATGGATTAAATGCGGTGTTGGCATATTCTATTGAATTAATAA